>Ga0209913_1000109_pt1 | contig 91151 bp, 76 predicted proteins | sample PersoiDNA2013203_FD_185805 | JGI IMG/M metagenome (GOLD analysis project Ga0209913, IMG submission 185805) | Permafrost soil microbial communities from the Arctic, to analyse light accelerated degradation of dissolved organic matter (DOM) -... | ecosystem: Environmental > Terrestrial > Soil >...
TGATGATGTTGAGTTCCCATATAATAAGGGATTAAATCCAAAAAATCGCCTGCCATGGTGTTTGAACGCTTCTTTACATGATCCGCTTTTTTAAGTTTCCCTTTGGCCGTTTCGCTGACTTGCGGATGTCGCGTTTTTTTACGTCCCTTGTGGTGGCCGCCTCAGCCACGACCATTTTGCCGATTTCCGCGCAGGCGCAAACCACCCAGAACACCCAAGGCAAGCAACCCCTGGCCAGCGATGACAAGGATGCGCCGGTCAACGTCAGCGCCGAACAGATGACCGGGCGGCCGGATCGCCAGCTCAATCTGGACCGCGACGTCGAAGTGGTGCGTGGTGCCACCACCATTAAGGCCGACAAGGCGGAATACCGCATCATCAAGGATGAAGTCGAAGCCACCGGCCATGTCTGGATGAAGCGCCTGCAAGATCGTTATACCGGCGACAAGGCCGTGATGAACATGGATTCGGGCAAGGGTTATGTGACCAATCCGACTTATCTGTTCGGCAAAAACGGCGGCCGCGGCCAGGCGGACAAGATCGACTTCCTGTCCGACGACCAGGCTCTGGTGACCGACGGCACTTACAGCACCTGTGAAGCGCTCGACCCCGATTGGTATATCAAGGCGTCGACGTTGGACCTCGACAGCGGGCGCGATGTCGGCACCATGCGCAGCGGCGTGGTGTATTTCAAAGGCGTGCCTATCCTTGGCGCACCGCTGATGTCCTTCCCTTTGTCAGGCGAGCGCAAATCCGGTGTATTGCCTCCGACCTTCGGCGTGACCAGCACCGGCGGCGCCGAACTGACCGTACCTTATTATTTCAACATCGCCCCCAACCGCGATGTGACGTTGTATCCACGTTATATTGCGCGACGCGGCTTGATGTTGGGTGTGGATGGTCGCTATCTTGGTGAGGGTTATTCGGGCGAGACGCGGGTCGAGGGCATCCAGGATCGTGTGACCGGGACCGGGCGTTATTCACTTTCGACATTGCACACGCAAACGCTGGCGCCTAACCTGGTATTCGGCTGGAACGTCAACAAGGCCTCAGATAACGACTATCCCAGCGATTTTGCTCACTCAGTCACCGCGAGTTCGCAGCGCCTGCTGACGCGCGACGTGGGTCTGACTTATACCGGGACATACTGGAGCGCAGCCGCTCACGCGACCAAGTATCAACTGTTGCAAGACGTCACCACACCGATTCAAAAACCATATGACCGTTTGCCGCAATTGACGTTGACTGCAGCGCGCCAGGATGTCGCCGGCTTCGATTTGGGTTTTGCGTCGGAGTATGCGCGGTTCGCCAATACTTTCACGACGGGCACCACGAACGGCTCGCAGATGGTGGGCGGGGACCGCATGTACGCGACGCCGTCGATTTCCTATCCGATCATTCGCCCAGGTTACTTCATCACGCCCAAGGCGTCGCTGGATGCAACCACGTATCGCCTGAACAATGTCACGGCGGGCGCACCCACCAACCTTACGCGTGTCGTGCCGACGTATTCGCTGGATGCCGGCATGACATTTGAGCGCGACACCAATATTTTCGGTCGCGACATGACCCAGACGCTGGAACCTCGCCTGTTCTACGTACGCACTCCTTATCGCGATCAAAGCCAGTATCCGAATTTTGACTCCGGCCTGGCGGATTTCAATTTCGCCCAGATCTTCAGCGAAAACCGTTTTGTCGGCCACGACCGTATCAGCGACGCCAACCAGATCACCGGCGCGCTGGTGTCGCGCTTCATCGAAGAAAATGGTCTGGAGCGCCTGCGCGTCGCGGTCGGCCAGCGCTTCTATTTTGCTGATCCCAAGGTGATCCTGGACGGCACCACGTCGACGATCAGCGGCAGCAAATCCGATCTGTTGTTGTCGCTGGGCGGCCAGCTCACCAACAAGCTGTCGCTCGACAACACCGTGCAATACAGCGAAACCCTGCATCAGATGGTGCGCTCGAATTTTGGCGCGCGCTGGCAACCGGCGCCGAAGAAGGTGCTGAACCTGACTTACCGCCTCGATCGCACCAATTCCACCGGCTTGCTCAAGCAATTTGACGTGTCCGGACAATGGCCGGTCTCGCAACGCTGGTATGCTGTGAGCCGCATCAACTATTCGATTCCCGACAAGACTGTCGCAGAAGGTTTGCTGGGCATGGAATACAAGGCCGATTGCTGGGTCTTCCGTCTGGTGGCACAACGCATCCCGACGTCTTCGACCAAGGCGTCGACCTCGTTCTTTATCCAGCTTGAACTGAACGGCTTCTCCAAGATCGGTTCCAATCCGCTTGATGCCTTGAGCAGCAGTATCCCTGGCTATCAGGTCATCAACAAGCCAGATGACCTTACACGTTATTAATCGACATTTTTTATGAACGCTTCCTTCTCCATGCGCAATCATTCTTCTGTACGTATCACGTCCGGCATCGTTTTGTTGTGCATGTCGCTTGGCATGGTCGGCAGCGCCCAGGCCCAATTCGCAGCGACGGCCACGCCCGCCGTCCCCGGCCTGGCCACACCGCCGGTCAATCTTGCTCCCGCAGCTCCTGCTGCTGCTGCTGCCGCACCGTCGAGGGCGCCGCGTCCGGTCGATTCCATCGTCGTTGTGGTCAACAATGAAGTCATCACGCGCCAGGAACTGGCGGATCGTCTGGCGCAAGTGGAAAAACGCCTGGCTGCGCAAGGCATGGCCTTGCCGCCGCGCGCGCAATTGCAGCGTCAATTGCTGGAGCGCATGATCGTCGAGCGCGCGCAAACGCAAATGGCCAAGGAAAACGGCGTGGTTGTCGACGACACCATGCTGGACCGGGCGGTCCAGCGCATCGCTGAACAAAACAAATTGTCGATGCCTGAATTCCGTGTCCAGTTGGAGAAGGAAGGCATGTCCTTCCCTGCGTTCCGTGAAGACATCCGTCGCGAAATCATCATGCAGCGCCTGCGTGAACGCGAAGTCGACAACAAGGTGCAAGTCACCGAATCGGAAGTGGACAACTACCTGGCGTCAGAAAACAATGCCGCGAGCAAGCATGAAGACCTGAACCTGTCGCAGATCCTGATCCGCGTGCCGGAAAATGCCTCGCCCGAGCAAGTCGCCGCACGCCGTCAACGCGCTGAAGACGTATTACGCCAGTTGAAGACCGGTGCCGATTTTGCCAAGACCGCAGCGACTTATTCAGACAGCAGCGACGCCCTTAGCGGCGGCGAACTCGGCTGGCGCGCCCAAGACCGTTTGCCGCAATTGTTCCTGGATGCCGTGGCCAGCCTGAAACCGGGCGAAGTGTCGGCCATCGTCAAGAGCGGCAATGGTTTTCATATCATCAAGCTGGTTGACCGTCGCGCCACCAATGCCGCCGCTGCCAGCGCCAACGCGCCGGCCGTCGAGCAAACGCATGCGCGCCATATCCTGATCAAGGTCAATCAAGTCGTGTCGGCCGCTGAAGCACGTCGCAAATTGCTGGAATTGAAAGAGCGCCTGGATCACAAGGCCGCCACTTTCGAAGAGTTGGCCAAACTGTATTCCAACGACTTGTCGGCCTCCAAGGGTGGCGACCTGGGCTGGATTTATCCTGGCGACACGGTGCCGGAATTCGAGCGTGCCATGAACGAATTGAAGCCGGGTGAAGTCAGCCAGCCTATCGAATCGCCATTCGGCTACCACCTGATCCAGGTGGTGGAACGCAAGACCGACGATGCGTCGAAAGAACGTGCCCGCCAGGCTGCGCGTCAGGCCCTGCGCGAACGCAAGATCGACGAAGCGACCGAAGACTGGGTGCGCCAGTTGCGTGACCGCGCTTACGTCGAATTCCGCACCGACGACAACTGATCTTACTGATGTCCGAGCGTCCCTCCGCAGCAATCACTGAACCTCGCCGGCGTCCGACGCTGGCGATCACTTGCGGAGAGCCGGCCGGCATCGGTCCGGAAATTTCCATCCGTGCCGCCTGGGAATTGCGCGCCGAGGTGCGTTGTGTCTTGCTCGGCGACGCCGCTTACCTGGCGCAAACTGCGCAGGTGCTGGATGCTTCCATCGCCTTGTCGGCCTTGTCGCTGCAGGCATTCAACAACAGCGGCTTGCCTGATTTTCCGCAAGACCGGCTGACCGTCATCGATTGTCCCGTCAAGGAACCGGTGGTCGCGGGTGTACTCGATGCACGCAATGGCCGCGCCGTGCTGCAGGCGTTGGATGTCGCCGTTGACGGTGCACTGAACCGCCATTTCGACGCCATCGTCACTGCACCGCTGCAAAAAAGCACCATCAACGATGCCGGCGTGCCGTTCACCGGTCATACCGAATATCTGGCCGAACGCACCGCGACGCCGCAGGTTGTCATGATGCTGGCCGGCGGTAATGCACCGCATCTGCGCGTTGCGCTGGCGACCACGCATCTGGCGCTCAAGGATGTGCCGGCTGCGATCACCTTCGCTAGCCTGAGCCGCACGCTCGACATCATCCACGCCGATCTGCGCGACAAATTCGGCATCGCGCGGCCGCGTATCCTGGTCACCGGCCTCAATCCGCACGCCGGCGAAAACGGCTACCTCGGGCGTGAAGAGATTGACGTCATCGCACCGGCGCTGGCTGCCGCCAAAGAGCGCGGCATGGATGTCGCCGGCCCTTATCCGGCCGACACCCTGTTTCAGCACAAATATCTCAAGCACGCCGATTGTGTGCTCGCCATGTATCACGACCAGGGCTTGCCGGTGCTCAAGTTCGCCAGCTTCGGGCAGGGCGTCAACATCACGCTCGGGCTGCCCATCATCCGCACCTCCGTCGATCACGGCACCGCGCTGGACCTGGCCGCCCAAGGCCTGGGAGTAGCGGATCACGGTAGCATGATCGAAGCCATCAAGACGGCGGCGCTCATGGCCCGCACCAAGAATTCTCTATGAAACACATTGCCCGCAAACGCTTCGGCCAGAATTTCCTGACCGATCAGACCGTCCTTCACGACATCATCGCCGCCATCGCGCCCAAAAAGGACGACGTCATGGTCGAGATTGGTCCCGGCCTGGCAGCCATGACCAGTTTGCTGCTGCAAGCGCTGGACCACATGCACGTGGTTGAGCTGGATCGCGACCTGGTAGTGCGGCTGCAGAAGCAATTCAGTGCGCAACGTTTGCAAGTGCATTCGGCCGATGCGTTGAAATTCGATTTCACGTCGATCCCGGTGCCGGCAGGACGCAAGCTGCGCGTGGTCGGCAACCTGCCCTACAACATTTCCAGCCCCTTGCTATTCCATCTGGCGGAACTGGCGCCGCAAGTGCAGGACCAGCATTTCATGCTGCAAAAGGAAGTGGTCGAACGCATGGTCGCCGCACCCGGCAGCAAGGCGTTCGGGCGCCTGTCGGTGATGCTGCAGTGGCGTTATCACATGGAACTCATGTTCGTGGTGCCGCCGACGGCGTTTGATCCGCCGCCGCGCGTGGATTCGGCGATTGTCCGCATGATTCCGCTGACGCAGCCGCTGGAATGCGATCCGTTGTTGCTGCAGGAAGTGGTCACCAAGGCGTTCTCGCAGCGTCGCAAGGTCATCCGCAACTGTGTCGCGGGGCTGTTGAGCGAAGCCGATCTGGTGGAGGCGGGGATCGATCCGCAAGCCCGGCCGGAAGCAGTGCCGACCGAACAATTCATCGCGCTGGCCAATGTGTTGCGGCAACGACGCGCGATTTGAGTTCTAGTTGCGCGTTGCCTTCAGCAGCAATTCCATGAAGCCGACGGTCAGTTCCTGATCTTGCGCCGACAGTAAAATAAATCTCGACAGCGCGTCTTCCAGCCTCTCCGCTGCGGCCTTGCTGGCGTTGTTGCTCAGCTTGACGGGGTGCAGTTCCTGCTCGGCAATCAGATAGAGTGAGGAGACCGGCACATTCAGCGCCCTGGCGACATTCTCCAGCATGTCGGGCGTCAAGCGCTGTTTGTCGCGTTCAACGCGGGATAAATTAGCTGCGTCTGTGCCGGCGATCAATGCAATTTCTTCCAGGCTCGCTTTTCGTTCTTTTCGTATTTTGCGTAGGACTTGGCCAATATTCATTTACCAATTCTCCTGCCAACATTGCGTGATGCGCAAAGTCCTTCGGACAAATTTTTTGTTAAAATATTGCGCATTGCGCAAATAATGTATGCTTGGGCCAGGCTGGCAGGCAAAAAGACATTGTTGCCGTATGGAATTGGCGGATGATCTTTATCGGAACTGCGCCACGTTGCCAGCCATCGGCCTTGTCCGCCAGCATCGCCGCCACGCACGCACCGCGCCATCGGGCATTTCCTGATGGCAGGACGAGGGCATGTTGGCTAAGCTGCCGAAAATTGCCGCACGTCAATCCATCGTCGCGGACATCCCTGCGACATCCGCCGAGATGGTTGAAGCGACGTTTGACGGCGCGTAGTATCGGCAATGCGTTGCGTGCTGCAAGCATGTCCATGCAGGCTCACACCGCGCACGAGCTAGCCATCAGCCGATATGTTCATCAGTACTTCACACAGATAACAAGGGGAAATGTATGCGCTTAACGAACTTCAAAATCGGGGCACGTCTTGGTGCCGGATTCGGATTCCTGGTCGTGCTGTTGATCGCGATGGCAGTCCTCGGCGTGTCGCGCCTGTCGGCACTCAATGAGCAGATGGATGAGGTCATCAACGACAAATATCCGAAGACGGTGCTGGCCAACGAGATGATCAAAAACGTCAACGTCATCGCGCGCTCGTCGCGCAACATCTTGCTGATGACGGATGCTGACGATATCAACAAGGAAATGCAAACCATCCGCCAGGCCAGCGAAGGCACGAAAGGCGCGCTGGAAAAGCTGGACGCGCTGGTGACCGGCGACAAAGGGCGCGAACTGATCAAGGTGATCCTCGACGCGCGCACACAATACAACGCCGGACGCGATGAAGTGCTGCGCTTGGTAGTGGCCGGCGCCAAGAGCGAGGCGACCCTGTTGTTGCTGCAAAAAGTGCGTCCTCTGCAGTTGCAATACATGACTTCGATCGAGGCGCTGATCGCACATCAGAATCAACTGATGCAAGTCGCCGGCAAGGAGGTTACGGACGAATACCAGGACGCGCGCGAACTGGTGATCGCCCTGAGCGTCATCGCGATCGTGTTTGCCGGGCTGACCGCCTGGCTGGTCACGCGCAGCATCACTTCGCCGTTGAGCCGAGCAGTGAAAGTTGCGGAGACCGTGGCCGCGGGCGACCTGACTTCCGAGTTCGACGCCAGCAGCAAGGATGAAACCGGACAGCTGCTGCGTGCACTACGTTCCATGAACGACAACCTGCTCAATATCGTCAGCAAGGTGCGCCATGGCACCGACACCATCGCCACCGCTTCTTCGCAAATTGCGATCGGGAACTTGGATCTATCGAGTCGCACCGAGCAACAAGCCAGTTCGCTGGAAGAGACGGCATCGTCGATGGAAGAGCTGACTTCGACGGTCAAACAGAATGCTGAAAACGCACGTCAGGCCAATCAGTTGGCCGTGTCGGCCTCCGCCGTTGCAGTGGAAGGCGGCAGCGTGGTCGGTAAGGTGGTGCATACGATGGAATCGATCAATGCGTCTTCGCGGAAAATCGTCGAGATCATCAGCGTGATCGACGGTATCGCTTTCCAGACCAATATTCTGGCGCTCAACGCAGCGGTGGAAGCGGCGCGCGCCGGCGAACAGGGGCGTGGCTTTGCGGTGGTGGCGAGCGAGGTGCGCACCTTGGCGCAACGTAGTGCCGCCGCCGCCAAGGAAATCAAATTGCTGATCGATGATTCGGTGGAAAAGGTCGACTCCGGCAGCAAGCTGGTCGAGCAAGCCGGACAGACCATGAACGAAGTGGTGGCCAGCGTCAGGCGGGTGACCGATATCGTCGGTGAAATCTCCGAGGCCAGCCGCGAGCAAAGCGAAGGCATCGAGCAGGTCAACCAGGCCGTCACCCAGATGGACCAGGTGACTCAGCAAAATGCTGCGCTGGTGGAAGAGGCGGCAGCGGCAGCGCAGTCCTTGCAAGATCAGGCCAGCAGCTTGTCGCATATCGTCGGCGTATTCAAGATCGACAGTAAGCGCCTCGCGCAGGTGAACGCCATGAACCAGGCGCCACGTGCGCATGATGTCACGCCCAGGACGCCGGCCCTGGCGCGCAAGGAAGAGGCGCCACGTCTGGCTGCGAGCGCTAAAACGGACGATTGGGAACAGTTCTGAAGCCGCGTCGACAATGCTGATCTGCTTGCCGAATCGTAATCCGGTCCGGCAAGTTGAATCCCCGTTCCACCCTCTCAGAACGTGTTTACCATCTGTAGCGGGAGGCCGTCAGCCGGTGGCGGCCGGAGTGGAGGAACCGGAGTGTCTTGCGTGTATGATGATTCCGCGCACCGCCCGACGCCGGATCACGGCCTCGCAGTAAGATCGCAAGTACGTTCTCAGCCTTGCTCCGGCGACAAGCGGTAGTGCATCACCTCGGTCGGCGGCAAGGCCGCTGCAAAGTACCAGCCTTGCACGATGTCGATACCGCAGGTGCGTACAAATTCAAGTTGCTCTTTGGTTTCCACGCCTTCGGCCACCAGGTGGTAGTCGAAGGCTTTCAGCAATCCGCACAATTCCCGATATAGCAGTTCGCCGCGCGGCGTGGCGCTGTCGGCGACCAGGCTGCGATCCAGTTTGACACTATCGATGCCGAGCTTGTGCAGTAGCGCGAGATTGGAATAGCCGGTGCCGAAGTCGTCAATCGCCAGCGTCACGCCATTGTCGCGCAACAGATTGACGTTGCGCACCAGGTCGGAGAACTGTTCGGTAAACGAGCTCTCCAGCATCTCCAGGTTCAGATGGAACACGCTGGTGTCGATGCGCGCCAGCAACGCCTTCACTTTTTCTTCCGACGATAAAAAGTCGGCGGTGAGGTTGAGGCTGATGTGCGGTTCGAACCCGTGCGTTTTCCATTGCCGCAAATCTTCCAGCGCCTGGTTGATCACCCAGGTATTGAGCGCATCTGAATAGCCGGCGTTCTCGAGCTTGTCGATGAACCATGGGCCGACAATTTTGCCATCCGGCATGCGCAGGCGCAGCAGCGCTTCGTAGCCGTAGATCTGCATGCTGCGCACGTCGATTTGCGGTTGGTACCAGAGCTCCAGCTTGCCCGCGACCAGCAATTTGAAGGCATCCATGGCTTGCGCATGCGCTTGCAGCACTTGCTGCTGGCGCTGGAAATAGCCCTCTTCGGCGAGCTCCAGCTCAGCCTCAGGTAATTCTTCCGTAGCAAATACCTTCTGCAGCTTTTGCCGGAGCGAGTCGCCGCTCTCCAGCGCCAGGAAGGGATAGTAGATGGCGGCACCGATGGCCAGCATCAACAGTTGGAAGCCGACCGTCATCAGGCTGCCGCCGCCGGCATGCCAGGCATTGATGCCGAAGGGCATGATCCAGTGCACATTGTCCACCAGCGGAATCAGGTCGAGCACGGCGATCGCATACGCCAGCCAGAAGCCGATCAGCGGAAACGCAATGAACGGCACCAGCAGATAGGGATTGAAAACGATGGGATAGCCGAAGATCAGGATGTCGTTGAGGTTGAATAATTGCAGCGGCAGCGACAGCTTGGCCACCACGTTCTGGCGCATGCTGCGGCGGCGCAGGAACATCGCCGCCAGCATCGCCAGCGTACCGCCGGCGCCGCCGAACAAAACGAAGGTGTTGAGCAGGCTGCCCAGCGTGAATTGATGGATGACGATCTGATTGAGATCGTTGCCGTACATCAGGCTGGTGTAGACATAATTGCCATGCACGCCGAGGAACCACAGCAGATGCACCGCGACCACGCGGATACTGCCTTGCACCAGCACCGGAAGATGAGTCAGGTAATCGCCCGGGCTGTCGATGGAAGCGATCAGCCAGCTTGACAGCCAGTGCAACAGCACGCCGTTGACGATCACGATGCATAGCGCCGGTAAGATGCTGTTGATGCTGGTCGCCAGCAGGTGGCTGACTTCCTTGCCGTCGATTTGCAAAAAGCGGCAGCGCCGTATCATCACCAGCAAAAAAATCGACAACAGCGGCAGCAAAATACTGTAGAGGCTCGGTAGCACAGCGGCCACGGCGCTGTCGCTGGCGGCGCCGATGGGCACTACCACCACGGCAAAACTGACGCCGCAGATCAGCCCGCCGATCAGCGGATCAAGGCGGCGATGGCGCGCCAGCTTGTAGCCCAGCAGCGTCGCCACCGCGAACGGCAACGCTCGTTTGACGGGAAAAGAAATCAGTTGGATCAGGCCGTAGATGCTGTGCTGGCTACCGCTGTCGGGAATCAGCGAGGACGCCAGGTCGAGCAGCGACATGAGCATGTAGACCGGCAGTATGGTGATGAAGGTTTCGCGCATCACCAGCAAGGTGCCGGCGATTTCGCGCAATGCCCAGCTGTTTTTTATGGAGGCGAACATGGTTCTTATCCCATCCCGTTTACCTGGTTTGTTGCAGGTCTGGTTGCGGTCTTTGTTGTGCGGTCCCCTTGCCGGGAAAAGCCAAGCGGCAGCCTCCATAGTAGAGGAAAGAAGAGGGGCTTGCTCGGCCGCAGCGGCATCCCGCACCTGATCCGCCACACAAAACCATGTCGTCCGGCAAGTCGCGCCGAACAGCGCTACAATCACGCACTCCGATAAGTTCTCAGGCAAAGGTTCACTATGCGTATTCTGCACACCATGCTGCGGGTTGGCGATCTGCAACGCTCCATCGATTTTTACACTCAGGTATTGGGCATGAAGTTGCTGCGCACCAGCGACAACACCGAATACAAATACACGTTGGCGTTCCTCGGCTACGGCAGCAATCCCGAACATGCTGAACTCGAATTGACCTACAACTACGGCGTCGACAAATATGAAATGGGCACCGCTTACGGCCACATCGCCGTGTCGGTCGACGATGCCTACAAGGCTTGCGACGCAGCGCGCAATTCGGGCGGCAATGTGACGCGCGAAGCTGGTCCGGTCAAGGGCGGCAGCACCGTGATCGCGTTCGTGACGGATCCCGACGGCTACAAGATTGAGTTCATTGAGCGTAAAGACAGCGAGCCGGTTCAGGCGCTCTAGCAAGACCGCGCTGTTCGCACTGCAGCGATGACGTTGCTGCTGCGAACAGGTCGGCTGGATGGATCAGAAAATCGGCAGGGTTTCCGGCGCGCTCTCGCGCAATGCCCGCTTTGCCGTTTCAAATTCAGGGAAGATCGATTGCACGGTAGCCCAGAAGCGTGGGCTGTGGTTCATTTCGCGCAGGTGCGACAACTCGTGCGCGATCACATAATCAATCAGCGGCAAGGCAAAATGCATCAGGCGCCAGTTCAGGCGGATGCGGCCGTCGGCCGTGCAGGAACCCCATTGCGTGGTCGCCGACGACAAGGCGAATGACTGGTAAGTCACACCCAGTTTCTCAGCGTAAATCGGCAGGCGTGCAGCAAAGGTTTCCTTGGCGCGCGCTTGCAGCCAGCCTTGCACGCGATCTTTCAATTGTTGTTCGCCGGCATCGGCCGGCAGGCCTACAGTCAGCTCCAGCGTGTCTTGGTCGTAAGCGATGCCCGCGGCCTGGTTGGCGCGGATACGCAAGGTGACTTCTTTGCCCAGGTAAGGCAGCGTGGCGCCGTCGCGCCATTGCATCTGCGGTTGCAGCCGGCGCGCTGAACGCTCGCGGCGTTCATTGAGTTTGGTGAAAATCCAGCGCTGCTTTTCGCGGATGGCGTTTTCGATCTCGCCCAGCGTGACCCATTTCGGCGCAGTCACGCGCAAGCCTTCGTCGCCGATCAGGAAGCCGATCGAACGACGCTTGGAGCGCAGCAGCGCGTAATCAAGGTGATGCTCACCGAGCTGGATGCGACGCATGCCGTCGGCGGGACGGCCGATCGGCGGCGACATCGGCGGCAACGGCGACTGATGCGTCAATGCCGGCGCCGGCGCCGGCGTGTGCTCCTGCTGCAAAAGCGGTGGCGGTGGGTTGTCCTGCGTCGTCTCCAGCGGCGTTGTCGGTGTAAAGAAATCCAGTTGCAGCGTAAGCTGGTTAGGATCCGGCTGAGAGTGACGAAGCAGTTTCAATGTAGTGGGGCCGATGTTGTGTCAGTCTTTTGTTTTGTCGACGGCGGCATAAACCGCCGGGGAAATCACGCGCATCTCGGATTCTATCCAATTTTCCACGCGTTGACTTAATTGTGCGGGCTCCAGGCCTTCCGAGGGAATCGGCTTGCCAATCGATACGGTAATCATACCCGGAGTTTTGATGAACGAGCCTTTCGGCCAGCATTCACCTGCATTGACGGCAATCGGCACCACCGGCGTATTGGTTTCCACCGCCAGGCGCGAACCGCCATGTTTGTACTTGCCGACCTGGCCCACCGGAATGCGGGTGCCTTCCGGGAACATGATCACCCATTGGCCGTCGGCGAGGCGCTTGCGGCCTTGCACCACCACTTGCGCGAAGGCGTCGCGGCCCTTGCTGCGGTCGATCGGGATCATGCGCAGCAGCGCGATGCCCCAGCCGAAAAACGGGATGTAGGTCAGTTCTTTCTTGAACACGAACACCAGCGGGCGCGGCATGATGATCAGGTAAAAAATCGTTTCCCATGCCGACTGATGTTTCGACAACAGAATCACCGGCGCGTCGGGCAGGTTTTCCATGCCTTTGACCTGATAGCGGATGCCGCAGATCACGCGTGCGGCCCAGATCACGATGACGTTCCAGCGCGAGGTCAGGTAATAACGTTTGGCGTAAGGAAATGGTGCGAACAAGATGCAGGCCATCGACCACACGACGGTGGTCACGGTCATGATCAGGGTGAACAGAACGGAACGCAAAAACAGGTTGATACGCAAAATACAGTCTCCTTGTGCGATCCGATGCTCCCCTTTTTGCGGGCTGCAACGGACCTGAATCTGAACCTAGACCGATACCACGACCGGTGCTTTTAAGATGAAGTCGACCACGCCGGCAAGATCGGGATAGACCAGCGTACCGGGCGGCAGGCCACCTTTTTCTCGGGTCTTTTCACCCTTGCCGGTCAACACCAGATAAGGTGCGCAGCCGGCTTTGAAACCGGCCTGCAGGTCGCGCAGCGAATCGCCGACGGTGACGACGCCGCCGCGCAGGCTGACGCCGAAACGCTTGGCGATTTCATTGAACATGCCTTCCTTGGGTTTGCGGCAATCGCAATTGTCGTCGGCGGCATGCGGGCAGAAAAACACGGCGTCGATGTCGGCGCCGACTTGCTGTGCGGCATTGTGCATCTTCTGATGAATCGCATTGAGCGTCATCATGTCGAACAAGCCGCGGCCGACGCCGGACTGATTGGTCGCCACGACTACGCGATAGCCGGCCTGGTTGAGGCGGGCGATCGCTTCCAGCGATCCCTTGATCGGGATCCACTCGTCCGGCGATTTGATGAACGCGTCGGAGTCGTGATTGATCACGCCGTCGCGGTCCAAAATAATCAGTTTCATGTTTTCTTATCCCTGTCCCGGTAAGCCGTGCTCGTCGGGTATTACGCTGCCAGTTTGGAAATATCCGCCACCTGATTGAGCATCTGGTGCAACTCGGCCAGCAAAGCCTGGCGGTTGTTGCGCAGCTGCTCGTCTTCCGCATTGACCATCACGTCGTTGAAGAAGGCGTCGACGTTCTGGCGTAATTGTGCCAGTGCTTTCAAGGCGCCGCTGAAGTTGCCCTGCGCATAGGCGGCATCGACTTGCGGCTTCAACAGCAGCATGGCAGAGTACAGCGCCTGCTCGGCAGCTTCGCGCAGCAGGCCGTTTTGCACGGTGCCGGTCACGCCCCCGTCAATTTTCTTGAGGATATTAGTGATGCGCTTGTTGGCGGCCGCCAGTGCTTCGGCTTCCGGCAAGGCGGCAAATGCTTGCACCGCGTCGAGGCGTTCAGTGATGTTGTCGAGCACATCCGGTTGTTGGGCGACTACGGCTTCGATTTCATTTTGCGCGTAATTACGTTCACGCAGCAGGCCACGCAGGCGGTCGTAAATGAAGGCGCTGACGTCGGCGCTCGGATCCTTGAAGTTGCTGTTGCCGGCGAATAGCGCCACGGTTTCTTGCAGCAGCGCAGAGAGCGACAGCGGCAGGCGTTTTTCGACCAGCATGCGCAAGATGCCCAGGGCATGGCGGCGCAGAGCAAACGGATCCTTGTCGCCGGTCGGTTGCAGGCCGATGCCCCAGATGCCGACCAGGGTTTCGAACTTGTCGGCCAGCGCCACCGCAGTACCGGTTGCCGAGCCGGGCAGGGCATCGCCGGCAAAGCGCGGCTGGTAATGTTCGGAAGCGGCCAGCGCGACTTCGTCCGGCTCGCCGTCGTGACGCGCATAGTAAGTGCCCATGATGCCTTGCAGCTCGGGGAACTCGCCCACCATGTCGGTCAGCAGATCAGTCTTGGCCAGCAGCGCGCCGCGTTCGGCCAGCGCCACGTCCTTGCCCATCAGGCGCGCGATCGCGCCGGCCAGCGCCTGGACACGCTCGGTGCGTTGCAACTGGTTGCCCAGCTTGTTGTGATAAACCACGTTGGCCAGCAGCGGCACGCGCTCGGCCAGCGATTTTTTCTTGTCTTGTTCGAAGAAGAATTTTGCGTCCGACAAGCGCGGACGCACCACGCGCTCATTGCCCTGGATGATATGGCGCGGGTCGGCCGTTTCGAGGTTGGAGACGATCAGGAAGCGCGAGCGCAGCTTGCCGCTGGCGTCGGTCAGCGCGAAATATTTCTGATTGGTCTGCATGGTCAGGATCAGGCATTCCTGCGGTACCGCCAGGAATTGATCTTCGAACTTGCACTCATAGACCACTGGCCATTCGACCAATGCAGTGACTTCATCGAGCAACGATTCGGGCATCAGCACCTTGTCGTCGCCGGCCTTGCCGAGCAGGTCGAGACGGATCTTTTCCTTGCGTTCCTTGAAGCCCGGAATGACCTTGCCTTTGCTGATCAGCGTTTCGACATAGGACGCAGGCGACTCGATCGTGATCGCGCCTTGCGACAGGAAGCGATGGCCCTGGGTGATCTTGTCGGCATCAAGGCCGAGGATGTTGAGCGGCACGATGTCGGCGCCATGCAGCGCGATCAGGCGATGGGCCGGACGCACGAAGTGCACGGTATCGCCGGCAGCGCGGCCGTGCTGGCGCTGATAGCTCATGAGCTTGGGAATCGGCAACTTGGCGACCGCTTCTTCCAGCGCAGCTTGCAAACCGTTTTGCAGCGCCGTGCCCTTGGCGGTGTAGTTGTAGAAAAAACTCTCGGCCTTGCCGTCTTGCGCGCGTTCAAGTTGGTCGGGCGTGATCACGGTGGCGCCCAGTTGCGCCGCCAGTGCCGCCAGCTTCTTGACCAGCGGCGCCGACGGACGGCCTTCGGCGTCGAGCGCGACGCTGACCGGCAGCACTTTTTCGCGTATCGATTTATCGAGCGAAGTAGCGCGTACCTTGCTGATCGATACCGCCAGGCGTCGCGGCGTCGCGTAGGCAGTGGCGGCGGCGCCGTCTTCGAGGAAGTCGCGTGCTTTCAAGCCGTTCAGAATACCGTTGGCAAACGCATCGCCGAGCTTGGCGAGTACTTTCGGCGGCAGTTCTTCGGTCAGGAGTTCTACTAAAAGTGTCTGAGTCATTTTCTGTTTTCTTGCTAGTCCGGCGCAGCAGCCGAGGAAGGCAGCTGCGCGATCAGTTCAATACTTGCGGTGCCTGGGCAATGCGCGTCAGGCGGCCTGGCGCGGGATGGCTGCAGCGTCCGCCATGGGGAAACCGAGCCGTTCGCGCGACTCGAAATACGCCTGCGCCACAGCGCGCGACAGATTGCGAATGCGGCCGATGTAGGCGGCGCGCTCGGTCACCGAAATGGCGCCGCGGGCATCGAGCAGGTTGAAGGTATGCGCCGCCTTCAGGATCATTTCGTAAGCCGGCAATGCCAGCGGTACTTCCAGCAGGCGTTTGGCTTCGGATTCGTAATTGCCGAACAGCGAGAACAGGAAGTCGGTATTCGAATATTCGAAGTTGAAGGTCGATTGCTCGACTTCGTTTTGATGGAACACGTCGCCGTAGGTCAGGTTCTTCTTGACGCCGTTCTCGGCCCATTCGGTCCAGACCAGGTCATACACGTTTTCCACGCCTTGCAGGTACATCGCCAGGCGTTCGATGCCGTAAGTGATTTCGCCGAGCACCGGTTTGCAGTCGAGTCCGCCGACTTGCTGGAAGTAGGTGAACTGGGTCACTTCCATGCCGTTGAGCCAGACTTCCCAGCCCAGGCCCCAGGCGCCCAGGGTCGGGTTTTCCCAGTCGTCTTCGACGAAGCGCACATCGTTTTGCTTGAGATCCAGGCCGAGCGCTTCGAGCGAGCCGAGATACAGATCGAGGATGTTCTCAGGCGCTGGCTTGAGCACCACCTGATATTGGTAGTAATGCTGCATGCGGTTGGGGTTTTCGCCGTAGCGGCCATCCTTGGGACGGCGCGACGGTTGCACGTAGGCGGCGCGCCAAGGCTCGGGCCCGATGGCGCGCAGGAAGGTGGCGGTATGCGAGGTGCCGGCGCCGACTTCCATGTCGTACGGTTGGAGCAATGCGCAACCTTGCGCATCCCAATACTCTTGCAGCTTGAGAATGATCTGTTGAAATGTGAGCATCTTTTTTGGTGTTGCCGGTAATGGCGGGCAAGGAATTGCTAAAACCCTGAATTTTAGCGGTTTTTGGGGGGCTTATGCGGCCTGGCCACAGGAAACAGGCGGAGAAGTTATTGAAAACTCGCCGAAAAACCGGCGCAATCGACTTTATCTCAAGATTTGCGACGCGGCAGCAGCCATGCCGCTACCAATGCGATCGCCGCCAGCGCCAGCATCAGCTTGTTGCCGAACAGAATATACGGCGTCTGGCCCTGGTAGCCTTGCACGCTGGCGCTGAGCATGTTGCGCGTATAAGGCTGCAATTCGGACACCAACTGGCCGTTCGGCCCGATCACGGCGGTGGCGCCGGTATTGGTCGAGCGCAGCATGGGGCGGCCGGTCTCCAGCGCGCGCATTTGTGAGATTTGCAAATGCTGGGGCAGCGCGATGGAGTTGCCGAACCAGGCGATGTTGGACAGGTTCAGCAAGATGCTCGCCTGCGGCTGCCCGGCGTAATAGGCGCCGCCGAGCTGGGCGGCGATTTCTTCGCCAAACAAATCTTCGTAGCAGATATTGGGCATGATCCATTGCTGCTTGACTTCGAACGGCAGTTGCAAGGGTTTGCCGCGCGTCATGTCGCCCAGCGGAATATGCATCAGGTCGACGAACCAGCGGAAGCCGAAGGGGATGAATTCGCCGAAAGGCACCAGGTGATGCTTGTCATAGCGATAAGGACGCTTGGCGCTGGCCGGGTCGGGCGAAAAACCGATCACGCTGTTGGCATACTGGTCGGGGCCATCCGCCAGGGGAATGCCCAGCGCCAGGTGGCTGCCCGAGCTTTGCACAAAGCGGATCAGGCGCGCCAGGTAGTCCGGCGGCAATTGCTGCGGCAGCAACGGCACGGCGGTTTCGGGCGTGGCGATCAGGTCGGCCGGCGCGCTGCGTATCATTTCGTCGTACATGTTCAGCGACGACAGCAGCGCTTCATTCGAAAACTTCATCTCTTGCGGGATATTGCCCTGCAACAGGCGCGCAGTAATCGGCTCGCCGGTGGGTGTGGTCCAGTTGTAAGCATGCAGCGCCACGCCGGCGCCGGCCAATGCCACCGCCAGCAACGCCGGCAGGATGCGTGGCAGCGCGCGCAGGCTCAGCATGGCGAGGCAACCGGCAATGACTGCGGCAATCCAGGCCAGGCCGTAGACGCCGAGCACCGGCGCAAAACCTGCCAGCGGCCCAACGTTGTGCGCATAGCCCGAGGTCAGCCACGGGAAGCCGGTCAACAACCAGCCGCGCACCCATTCCGACAAGGCCCACAGCGCTGGCAATACCAGCAGCAGCAAGACCGTGGACGACAGCGCGCGACGTTGCCGCAACCAGCTTGCCAGGGCCGCTGTCAGCGCTGCGTAGAGGCCCAGATAGGCCGCCAGCAAGCCGACCGCCAGCGCCGCCATCCATCCCGCCATGCCGCCGTAGTCGTGCATGCTGATGTATAGCCAGTGCACGCCGCAAGCAGCCCAGCCGAAGCCGTACAGCCAGCCGGTCAAGGCATGGCGTTTGAGCGAATCGCTGCGGCTGATCTGGCGGAACAGCCAGGCCAGCGTCAGGATTTGTATCGGCCAGATATTGAACGGCGCGAACGCCAGCACATTGACGACGCCCGCCAGCAACGCGAACAAGGGCGTCCAGGCGGAGGCGGTACTGGCGTCGGCGGCGCTGGTAGTGGGATGAGTCGGGGGATTCACGCGGGCAGACTTATTCTGCGTCCTCGGTGGCCAGGGTTTCCGGCAGCTTTTCCACCAGCAGCACGTGAGCCTGGCGGGCATCGGCGCGCAGCACTTCGAAGTGCATGCCGGCGATTTCGAAGCCGTCGCCCTTGCGCGGCACGCGGCCGAGATGGTTGGCGACCAGGCCGCCGATGGTGTCGGCGTCTTCGTCGGAGAAGGCGGTTTCCAGAGTTTCGTTGAACTGGGTGATTTCAGTCAGGCCCTTGATGCGCCAGCGCGGGCCATTGGCGCCGTCCTTGATGGCGAGGATGTTGTCTTCTTCCTCGTCGAAATCGTATTCGTCTTCGATGTCGCCGACGATTTGTTCCAGCACGTCTTCAATCGTGATCAGGCCGGCGACGCCGCCGTATTCGTCAACCACGATGGCCATGTGGTTGCGGTTGGCGCGGAAGTCGCGCAGCAACACATTGAGGCGTTTCGATTCGGGAATGAAAACGGCAGGGCGCAGCATGTCGCGCACATCGAAGGATTCTTCGGCGTAATAGCGCAGCAGATCTTTGGCCAACAGCACGCCGATCACTTTGTCGCGCTCGCCTTCCACCGCCGGAAAGCGGGAATGCGAAGTCGACAGTACTTCCGGCATCCAGGTTTCGATCGGCTTGGTGATGTCGATGGTGTCCATTTGCGAACGCGGCACCATGATGTCGCGCACGGCCAGGTCGGAAACCTGGAACACGCCTTCGATCATCGACAAGGCGTCGGCGTCGATCAGATTGCGTTCGTGGGCGTCGTGCAGGACTTCGAGCAACTCTGCTCGGTTTTCAGGTTCAGGGGAGATGAGAGCGGTGAGACGTTCAAATAAAGAACGGTGTGGTTTAGCGTCAAGAGATTTGACGCTACTAGAGTGATCTTGCATATGGCGTGAGCCGTGGGTCCGACGTTGTTTCGATGAGCCATAGGATACAACAAATATATGACAAATCTACTAAAACGCATTGACCGGGGATTTTTATGCGGCGCTGCGGCGACAGCGGCCATGCTGTCGAGTGTGGTAGGAAAAGAAACAGTTTCCGGACGGACATGTTCGTGACAGGCCCTGATGGCGCCTGTCACGAACATGTCGAAAGAAACGAAGCTTACTTCTTCATTTCATCTTTTGCCATGCCATCCTTGGCCATGCCGTCTTTACCCATGGCGTCCTTGCTCATGGAATCTTTCTTTTTCATCTTGTCTTTTTTCATGCCGTCCTTCTTCATGCTGTCCTTGGACATGGAATCCTTCGCCATGTCGTCCTTGGCCATCGTATCGGCAGCATAGGCGCCCGACACGGCAGCCATCATCAAACAGGCGAACAGAGTAGAGAGTGCTTTTTTCATGTGGATCTCCTAGAAATAAAATTGGCATAAGCGCCATAAACCCAGCGAAGGCTTAGCAGCTTGCTAAGCTCCGCCGAACCAGTTGTACCCCTGGTCTTCCCAGTAACCGCCGGGGTAAGTGTTGGTTACTTCGATTGAAGCAATGTGCTTCGGATTCTTGTAGCCCAGCTTGGTGGGCATGCGCAGCTTCATGGGGAAGCCGTATTTGGGTGGCAGGATTTCGCCGTCGTAAGTCAGCGTCAGCTGCGTTTGCGCATGCAGGGCGGTGGCCATGTCAATGCTGGTGTAATAGTCGTCGGCGCAGCGGAAGGCGATGTACTTCGCGCTCAGGTCGGCGCCGATGTGCTTGAGGAAGCCGGCAAAGGGCACGCCGCCCCAACGTCCGATGGCGCTCCAGCCTTCCACGCAGATATGGCGTGTGATCTGTTCGGTCTGCGGCAGGCGGCGCAGTTCGGGCAGCGTCCATGCGCGCTTGTTGGCGACCAGGCCCTTGATCGACAGACGGTACGCCTCGCCGTCGACTTCGGTGATTTCATCTTCGCCGTAGAACGCGTTGAAGGGAAACGGCCGCGTGATCATCGAGGCCGGATAGGTCGGCGCCAGTTTGTCGGGATCGAACAGCCATGCCTGCACGCCGTCGTTCATACGCGAGATCTTGGTCAGCATGCGATTGACGGATTCGTTGTCGGTGATTTCACAACCGCTCAGCAGGGACAGGCCACCCAGCGTCAGGGCGCGCTTGCCGAACAGGCGGCGCGAGGGCATGGCCAGCTCCAGCTCGCGACGCGCATCCTTGATGATCAGTTCGCTGTCGAGCGACGAGGGCAGGCGATTGGGTTTCTTGATCATGATGGCCTCAACGTCCGCGCAGCATGGCGAGCAACGTACGCGGCACCAGCGCCACCATCACGATGTGCACCACGATGAACAGCACCAGGAAATTCATCGCAAAAAAATGCACGATGCGGGCATTGTCGAAGCCGCCCATCAGCTCACGCAACAGCGGCAGCTGGACCGATTTCCACACCGCCAGGCCGGACACCACGATTAAGATCAGGTCGGCGATGACCGACAGATAGGCCAGCTTTTGCACGGCGTTGTATTGATCCAGCGAAGCGTGTTGCAACTTGCCTTTCAAGGCTTGCAGGAAATCATGGAGCACTGCCGCCGGACGCAGTGGAAAGAACTTGCGCCGTGCGCGCCCGCTGAGCAGGTTGATCGCCAGATAGGCAAGACCATTGATGGCCAGCAACCACATGGCGGCAAAATGCCATTGCAAGGCACCGCCTAGCCAGCCGCCCAAAGTCCATTCCTTGGGAAATAAAAATGGGAAAATCGGTGAGGCGTTATAGATGCGCCAGCCGCTGAGGATCATGATCACGACCGCGAAGGCATTGATCCAGTGCGTCAGGCGCAGCCAGACAGGGTGGACCGTGGCCGTAGGGCTGGGTGGTGAGGCGGGCAGGGCAGCGTTCATTGTCATCTCCTGAGTGCATGGAGAAGCGAACAACGCGGTGCAATCGGTGCAGCACCATGGCGTGTTTCGATTCCATGCCCTTGGTCGCAGCACCTTCGCCATTTCTTACAGCGACATGCAAAAAGAGTGAAATAGCGTCGCAGTTGCAGATGGTGGTCAGCAAAATGTAAGAAATGCGCGTCTGTCACGACTAAGTCATAAGGCATCGGTGAGCGGCGCCGGCGACCTCATTTACAATGGCGCATCTGGAGTGATCATATGAAGTGCAAAGAAGCACATCGGATCTTGTGTGAGGCGCAAGACCACCAATTGTCCTTGTTCAGGCGGCTGACGCTGCGCTGGCATCTGGCCATTTGCGACCATTGCACGCGTTTTGGCCGCCAGCTCGGTTTTTTGCGGACGGCGGTGAGGCGTTATCGGGATGGGGCGTGAGGCAGGCGGGATATTGCAGCGCTTCTGTTGCAAAGAAGTAATGGCTGCAATTGCCGTGTTGTTGTGACGCGCGCCTGGCAAGCGCGGTCAGCGGTGTTTTGTTAGCGGCTCTTAGCTGCGGTCCGCATAAGGATTGCCGAAGCCCAGTCCTGCCAGAATTTCCGTTTCCAGCGTTTCCATTTCGGTGGCTTCTTCCTCCTCTTCATGATCGTAACCCTGGGCGTGCAAGACGCCGTGGACGATCAGATGCGCCGCATGATCTAGCACAGGTTTCTTCTGCTCTCCGGCTTCCTTTTGCAGCACATCGGTACACAGGATGATGTCGGCCTGTGTCGCTTCGCTGGCGTCGTCTTCCGTGTAGGCAAACGTCAGCACATTGGTGGCGTAATCCTTGCCGCGATAGTCACGATTGAGTGTCTGGCCTTCTGCCGCGTCGACGAAGCGTATCGTCAATTCTGCCGGTGCAAACAGCGCCGCCTGGATCCAGCGGCGAATCCGCGTGCGCGGCACGCTTTCTTTCAGGCGTGGATCGGCGTATTGAACGGAAAGGGTCAGTTTATTTTTTTGCATGACGTGGCTTGGCTGACTGAGTCAGGCCCTGGCTGAGACGTTTGATGGCATTGCCGGAAGTGAGGTGTGCGGTGCTGGCCGGCGTCGCGGCTTCATACGCATCGACGATGCGCGCCACCATCGGGTGTCGTACCACGTCGCTGCTGGTGAAGCGCGAGAACGCGATGCCGCGCACGTCGTGCAAGACATTGAGCGCATCGATCAGGCCGCTCTTCTGGCCGTGATGCAAGTCGATCTGGGTGACGTCGCCGGTGACCACGGCCTTGCTGCCGAAACCGATACGCGTGAGGAACATCTTCATCTGTTCCGGCGTGGTGTTTTGCGCTTCATCGAGGATGATGAAGGCGTGGTTCAGTGTGCGGCCGCGCATGTAAGCCAGCGGCGCGATTTCAATCGCCTGCTTTTCAAACAGCTTCTGGGTGCGGTCGAAGCCGAGCAAGTCGTACAGCGCATCGTACAGCGGGCGCAGGTAGGGATCAACCTTTTGCGCCAGGTCGCCGGGCAAGAAGCCCAGGCGTTCGCCGGCTTCCACCGCCGGGCGCGTGAGTACGATGCGTTGCACCGCGTCGCGTTCCAGCGCATCGACCGCGCAAGCCACGGCGAGATAAGTCTTGCCGGTGCCGGCCGGGCCGACGCCGAAGGTGATGTCGTGTTCCAGGATCGCGTGCAGGTATTCGCTCTGATGTGGAGTGCGGCCGCGCAAGTCGTGCTTGCGGGTTTTCAGCACCGGGCTCTCGATTTCGGTCTTGTCCTTGGTGTCGACGGCGACGTCGCCTTCGGCCAGTTCGGTATCGATGGGCGCGCTCGCGCGTTGCTCGACCAACGCCAGCTGTATGTCTTCCACCGATACCGCCTTGTCGGCCAGCGAATAGAAGCGGTCGAGGATGTTGACGGCGCGCTCGGCATTGGTGCCGCTGGCGATGAATTTTTCACCGCGGCGGAAAATCGTCACGTCGAGCGCGGACGAGATCTGCCTCAGGTTTTCATCCAGGGGGCCGCACAGGTTCGCCAAACGTTTGTTGTCCAGTGGTTGCGGGATGAAGTAGTGAGGCTGGCTGGGTGATTTTTTCAATCTGGCTCGTTATCTGTAAGAGAGGGATGATTGCTGGGCTTATTGTTTGATGATGATCTCGCCGCGCAGGGAAAACGAGTAGGTCTGCGTAATCGAGACGTCTACCAGTTGGCCGACCAGACGCGCGCCGTTGGGGCCGCCGTCGAAATTGACCACACGGTTGTTCTCGGTGCGGCCTTGCAGTTCGTTGGGATCCTTCTTGGATGGCCCTTCGACCAGGATGCGTTGCACCGTACCGACCATGCTCTCGCTGATCTTGTTGGCGTTGTCCTGCACCACCGCCTGCAGATGCTGCAGGCGCTTGAGCTTGACTTCATACGGCGTGTCGTCGGCCAGGTTGGCGGCCGGGGTGCCGGGACGCGGACTGAAGATGAAGCTGAAGCTGCTGTCGTAACCGATGTCAGTGATCAGTTTCATCAGCGCGTTGAAATCTTCATCGGTCTCGCCCGGGAAGCCGACGATGAAGTCGCTCGAAATCGCAATGTTGGGACGCACTTCGCGCAAGCGGCGCAGCACCGATTTGTATTCCAGCGAGGTATAGCCGCGCTTCATCGCCGCCAGGATGCGGTCGGAGCCATGCTGCGCCGGCAGGTACAAATGATCGACCAGCTTGGGCACCTTGGCGTAGGTATCGATCAGACGTTGCGTGAATTCTTTCGGATGGCTGGTGACGAAGCGGATGCGTTCGATGCCGGGGATGTCGGCGATGTATTCGATCAGCAGCGCGAAGTCGGCGATTTCGCCGTCGGCCATGGCGCCGCGAAAGGCGTTCACGTTCTGCCCCAGCAGTGTGATTTCTTTCACGCCTTGTTCGGCCAGTCCTGCCACTTCGGTCAGCACGTCTTCAAAGCGGCGCGAGACTTCTTCGCCGCGCGTGTAAGGCACCACGCAATAGCTGCAATATTTGCTGCAACCTTCCATGATCGACACATACGCGGTTGCGCCTTCCACGCGGGCCGGCGGCATGTGGTCGAACTTTTCAATTTCGGGGAAGCTGATGTCGACCTGCGGGCGGCCGGTAAAGCGGCGCTCGCTGATCATTTGCGGCAGGCGGTGCAGGGTTTGCGGGCCGAACACCATATCGACGTAGGGCGCGCGCTTGACGATGGCTTCACCTTCCTGGGACGCCACGCAACCACCGACGCCGATCAGCAGGTCGGGATTGTTCTTCTTCAGCTCGCGCAGGCGACCGAGGTCGGAAAACACTTTTTCCTGCGCCTTCTCGCGCACCGAGCAAGTGTTGAGCAGGATGATGTCGGCATCTTCCGGCTTGTCGGTCTTGATCAGGCCGTCGGAGGCGTTGAGCACGTCGGCCATCTTGTCCGAGTCGTACTCGTTCATCTGGCAGCCGAAGGTTTTGATGAATACTTTTTTCTGCATAAATGTCATTCAAGTATGAGGGCGCGGCGATGGAGCTAGGGGAGCGTGGCCGCATCGGACAAGCGCCGGCAAGGGAAAGCGAAGCTGAAACGGCAGATTCGGCGCTGGCTCGTTCGCGTTGGCGCGGGCGGGCATGGGGGCCGGATTCGGCGTGAGCCGGACAGACTGCGGTCCGTGCTTCCAAGGTCCGCGATTATAGCACCGGATGCACCGGGGCAGCCTCGCAGGGAGGGGGCTGCACAGTGGCGACGCGGTTGGCGGCAAATGGCAAAGTTTCCCTATGGCAACCAAGCATCGGTAAAGCTGGCCTCCAGCCAATCCAGTACGGCGCGCAGGCGCGGCAAGGTTTTCAGGTCGCGGTGATAGACCGCCCAGATTTCCCGCTGCAGCTGCGGCGCGGCATCGGCCAATTGCAACTCCGGCGCCAGCAGGTACTGCGGCAGCAAGGCCATGCCCACGCCGGCGCGCGCCGCCATGCACTGCGCCACCAGGCTGGTGCTGCGAAAGCGCACCGGATTGTGGCCGGCATGGTCGGCCAGCCACAGCGTCTCGGGGATTTCCGGCACGCCGTCGTCATAGCCGATGAACGCCGCCGCCGCCGGATCGGCGCGCCAATCTTGTACGCGCGCCTGGCTGCCGCACAGGAAATAATTGACCTTGCCCAGCCTCCTGGCGATCAATTCGCCATCCTGCGGCCGGGCAAAGCGGATCGCCAGGTCGGCATCACGTCGCGCCAGGCTCACGGTCTGATGGCTCATGCTGAATTCCACATCCAAGTTGGGCCATTGATCAAGCAAGGCCGGCAGGCGCGGCGCCAGAAACAGGGTGCCCAGCGCATCAGTGGTGGCGATGCGCACCTTGCCCTCCATGCGGATATCTTCGCCGGCCAGGCGGCGCGCCAGTTGCGCCGTTTGCGCCTGCATCTCGCGCGCTGCGCCGAGCACGGTCTCGCCCAGCCGGGTGAGCTCGGTATCGTCGCCGCGGCGTGTGAAGAGGGGGCCTTGCAGCGCATGCTCCAACATGTGCAAGCGCCGGCTCACCGTCGCATGCGTCACGCCCAGCACGCGCGCCGCACCGGAAAAGCTGCCGGCCTCCACAAATGCGGCGAAGCTGCGCAAGCCTTCCCAGTCGACCGGCAGGGCCGGTGCCGCAGTGTTGGACGAAGCTGTTAATTTATTCACGGCTGGCTACCTGTTTTTGTGAATTGATGTGCGTATTTTAACGAACTACGATGATGTCACCATTCAACGTTCCAAGGAGTTCATCATGACAACACCCAAGACCTTGCTCCAAATCGCCGGCGCCGCGCCCCGCAAGCCGCAATGGAAAGAGGCGGCGCTCATTCTTATCGATCATCAAACCGAATACACCAGCGGCGCCGTGCCCTTGGCCGGCATTGACGCCGCGGTCGCGCAGATCGCGCAATTGCTCCGGCAGGCGCGCGCTGCCGGCGCCCCGGTGATCCACGTGGTGCATCACGCCAAGCCCGGCGCCGCCTTGTTCGATCCGCAGTGCGAATTCGTCAACATCATCGACGGCCTGCAAGCGCAAGAGGGCGAAGTCACGGTCGTCAAGAGCCTGCCCAACTCCTTTGCCGGCACCACGCTGGATGCCGAACTGAAGAAGGCAGGAAAAAAGGAATTGATCATCGCCGGCTTCGCCACCCACATGTGCATCAGCGCCACCACGCGTTCGGCGCTGGATCATGGCTATGTATCGACGGTGGTGGCGGCGGCGTGCGCGACGCGTGATTTGCCCGATGCGCTGGGTAATGGCGTGGTCAGGGCGGCTGATTTGCAGCGCGCGAGCTTGGCGGCGCTGGCCGATCGGTTTGCGACGATTGTGCCGGATGCAGCGGCATTGCGTTGATCGTTGGCGGTGCTTGGCCGGTTGCCTGGTTTGCGACAGGCAAGAAAAAACCCGCATCGGCGTAGCCTGATGTGGGTTTTTTTTGTCCGGAAAATTTCTCCTGACAGTGTCTTTGGTGGTGATAGGTGGACTTGAACCACCGACCCCAGCATTATGAGTGCTGTGCTCTAACCAACTGAGCTATATCACCAAAAGCAAGCCCGCAATTATGCTAGGCGGCTTTGAGTCTGTCAAGAAAAATGCACCTGTGAGCTTCGATTTTCTGAACTTGCCGGGTCCGGCTTCCAGAGGATCAGGCCGCCAGCGCCTTCTGCACATGCTCCATCACGATCTGCGTGGCGTTGTCAGCATTGCAATCCACCACCACTCGCCCCGGCGTTGAACGCAACCAGGTGATCTGCCGCTTGGCCAGTTGTCGCGTGGCAATGATGCCGCGTTCGCGCATCTCGGCGTAGTCGTACTGGCCGTCGAGGTATTCCCAGGCCTGGCGGTAGCCGACGCAACGCATAGCCGGCAGCCCCAGGTGCAGGTCGCCGCGCGCGCGCAGGGCGCGCACTTCGTCCAGCAAGCCGTCGTTTTCCAGCATCAGGTCGAAGCGGCGCGCGATGCGTGCGTGCAGCACGGCGCGGTCGGATGGCTCCAGCGCCAGCGGCAGTAGCGTAAAGGGCAGTGCTTGCGCGCTTTGTTGCGTGAGCAAGGTCGACATCGGCCGGCCGGTCAGCTCGATGATTTCGAGCGCACGTTGGATGCGCTGGCTGTCGTTGGGTTTGAGGCGGGTGGCGGTTTCCGGGTCGAGCGTGGCCAGGCGTGCATGTTGCGCCGGGACGCCGTTGCGCGCGGCTTCGTCGTCGAGGCGGGCACGCACCGCCGGATCGGCTTCGGGCAGGTCGTCGAGGCCGTCGCGCAAGACTTTGAAATACAGCATGGTGCCGCCCACCAGCAGCGGCAGCTTGCCGCGCGCGCGTATGTCTTGCGCCAGGCGCAGGGCGTCGTTGCGGAACTGCATGGCCGAGTAGGCCTCGCTCGGGTCGAGGATGTCGATCAGGTGGTGCGGTACGCTGGCCAGTTCTTCGGCGTTGGGTTTGGCGGTGCCGATGTCCATCTCGCGATACACCAGCGCCGAGTCGACCGAGATGATTTCGCAGGGAATATGCCGGGCGATTTCCAGCGCAGCGGCAGTCTTGCCGGAAGCGGTCGGCCCCATGATCGCGACCGCCAGTGGAGCTGCCGCCATCTTATTGGCCACGCAGGAAGAGTTTGTCCATGTCGGATAAGGCCAGCTGGCTCCAGGTCGGGCGGCCGTGGTTGCACTGGTCTGCCCGTTCGGTGGCTTCCATCTGACGCAGCAAGGCGTTCATTTCGGGCACGGTCAGGCTGCGGTTGGCGCGTACGGCGGTGTGGCAGGCCAGCGTGCCGAGCAATTCATTACGACGCTCGAGCAGCACACGCGAGCCGCCGAATTCACGTACATCGCGCAGCACGTCGCGCGCCAGCGTCTGGGCGTCGGCATTCTTGAGCAGCGCCGGCACCGCGCGCACCGCCAGCGTGGTGGGCGACATGGCGGCAATGTCGAAGCCAAGCGCGCTCAGGGTGTCCTGGTGTTCCTCGACGGTGCCGACTTCGACCGCGTCGGCGTAAAACGTCACCGGGATCAACAGCGGTTGCACGAACATGGCGTTGTCGTCGAGCGCGTTCTTCAGCTGTTCGTAGAGGATGCGTTCGTGGGCGGCGTGCATGTCGACCACCACCAGGCCCTTGCTGTTTTGCGCCAGTACGTAGATGCCGTGCAATTGCGCCAGCGCGAAACCGAGCGGGAAGTCGTCGGCCGGCAGCGCTTGCGTATTGGCGGCCAGCGGCATGGCGAAGGCGCCGATTGCGGCTGTGCCGCCGGGCGCTGCATTCATGTCCAGATCAGTCTGGGTGCCGGGACGGAACATTGCGCCGTAGTCGGCGGTGTTTTGCGCCACGCCAAAGCTGTCGCCGGAAAAGTTCGGCCGCAGTTGCGCGCCGAACTCGGTCTGATGCTGGGGCTGCTGATACGCTTGCGCCGCCTGATCGCCGCGCATCCACGGCAACGCACCGCTGCCCGCCGCCTGTGGCGCCGGCGCATTGCCGAAGGCGGTCGCCGAGGTGGCGGCCAGCGCGCGGCTGACTGCGTGGAACACGAACTGATGCACGCTGCGGCTGTCGCGGAAGCGCACTTCGATCTTGGATGGATGGACGTTGACGTCGACCAGTGCCGGATCGAGGTCCAGCGACAGCGCGTACGAGGGATAGCGGTCGCCGTGCAACACGTCCTGGTAGGCTGCGCGCACCGCGTGCACCAGCAGCTTGTCGCGCACGAAGCGGCCGTTCACATAAAAGTACTGGCCATCGGCGCGCGCCTTGGACGCGGTCGGCAAACCGATGAAGCCGTGGATACGCAACGGGCCGGCGCTTTCATCAAGCGGCAGGCGGGCGGCGGCAAATTCGTCGCCGAGGATATGGGCGCTGCGCTTGGCGAATTCGCCGGTGTTCCAGTGATCGACGGTCTTGCCGTTGTGCGTCAGTGAAAACGTCACGTCCGGACGCGCCAGCGCAATGCGGCGCACGACTTCGGCGCAGTGGCCGTATTCTGTCTGTTCGGACTTCAGGAACTTGCGCCGCGCCGGCGTGTTGAAATACAAATCCTGCACGTCAATGGTGGTGCCGGGGGCGCCCGAAGCGGGCACTACCGTGCCTTCTTGCGAACCGCTGATTTCCCAGGCGTGGGTGGCGTCGGCGGTGCGGGTGGTCAGGGTCAGTTGTGCGACCGAGGCGATCGAGGCCAATGCTTCGCCGCGAAAACCCAGCGTGCCGACGTTTTCGAGATCCGTCAGCGAAGCGATCTTGGACGTTGCATGACGCGCCAACGCCAGCGGCATCTGATCCGGCGGAATACCACGACCGTTGTCGGTGATGGCGATGCGTTTGACGCCGCCTTGCTCCAGCCGTACGGTGATTTGTGTAGCGCCGGCATCCAGCGCGTTCTCCAGCAACTCCTTGACGACGGCGGAGGGGCGTTCGATAACCTCGCCCGCAGCGATCTGCGAGATCAACTGGTCGGGCAGGGCCTGGATGGGGCGAAGAGGGCGGGGGCGATCTGGTGCGTTCATCCCGTGATTATACCGCCAGCCGGGTCAGCGACTGCTTGTCCCGGCCGGTGTGGGCGCGATCTTGATGACGCTTAGAACTGTTCCCAGTCGCTGTCTTTGTCCGCGCCAGGCAAGGCCTTTTTTGCGGCCGGCAGTTTGGCCGGTGGCGCCGACCTGGCCTTGACGGCGGCAGCGGGCCTGGCGACGGCGGCACGCACCGGCGTCGGAGTACTGGCAAAGCTCATCGCCAGCGACTCGTCCAGCTTGAAGGTACTGACCGACGCCGTCAGTTTGTGCGCCTGGTCTTGCAGCGATTGCGCCGCGGCGGCAGCTTGTTCGACCAGGGCGGCGTTTTGCTGGGTGGTTTGTTCCATCTGCACGATGGCATGGTTGACTTGTTCGATGCCGTCGCGCTGTTCCTGGCTGGCCGTGCTGATCTCGCCAACGATGTCGGTCACGCGTTTGACGCTGGCGACGACTTCGCCCATGGTGGCGCCGGCTTGCTCCACCAGCTTGCTGCCGGCTTCCACCTTGTCGACCGAGTCGTCGATCAGCGATTTGATTTCCTTGGCGGCGGCAGCCGAGCGTTGCGCCAGGCTGCGCACTTCCGAGGCCACCACGGCAAAGCCGCGTCCTTGTTCGCCTGCACGCGCGGCTTCTACGGCGGCATTGAGTGCCAGGATGTTGGTCTGGAAGGCAATGCCGTCAATCACGCTGATGATGTCGACGATCTTGCGCGAGGATTCATTGATCGACCCCATGGTGGCGATCACCTGGCCGACCACATTGCCACCTTGCAAGGCGACGTCGGATGCCGACAGCGCCAATTGGTTGGCTTGCTGCGCATTGTCGGCATTTTGTTTGACGGTCGAGGTCAGCTCTTCCATTGCCGAGGCGGTTTCTTCGAGCGAACCGGCTTGCTGCTCGGTGCGCGACGACAAGTCGAGATTGCCGGTGGCGATTTCGCTCGACGCGGTAGTGATCTGCTCGGTGCCCTGGCGCACATCGGCGACTACGTGTGCGAGGCCGTCGCTGATGCCGTTGACGGCGCGCATCAATTGGCCAATTTCATCTTCCTGATTGACGGCGATACGCGCGGTCAGATCGCCGCCGGCCAGCTTGTCGGCGGCTTCGCGGGCGCGCGCCAGCGGCCGTGTGACGACTTGCTTGATGACCAACACCAGCACCACGCCCACCAGCAGTAAAAACAGCGCGCCGAACAACATGAAGCGATTGCGCATGGCGGCAATTTCGCGCGTCACTTCGGCGGTATAGGTTTCACCGGCGATGATCCAGTTCCAACTGGCGAACTGGCTGAACGCGACGATCTTGTCTTCACCTGCATGGCTGGCGGTATCCGGGTTGTCCCACATGTAACGCATCACGCCTTCCTTCTGCGCCAGCATGTCCTTGATGAATTCCTTGCCGTTGACGTCTTTCAGACCCAGCAGGTTCTTGCCCTCGTCTTTGGGGCCGGCGATCAGCGTGCCGAAATCCTTGCCTTGCTTGGCGTTGATCACGTAAAAATAACCGGTATCGCCAATCTTGAGCGCCTTGATCTTGTCAGTCAGCGCCTTGATGTCGCCGGAGATATCGACACCCACATACAGCACGCCGATCAGTTGGCCCGCAGCGTCTTTGATCGGCGTGTATTTGGTGATGTATTGCTTGCCGAACAGCGTGGCGATGCCGCTATAGGATTTGTCGATGCGCAAGGCGGCATAACCAGGATGCGCTCTGTCGAGCAGGGTGCCGACGGCGCGCTCGCCGTTTTCTTTTTTCACCGAAGTCGAGATACGCACGAAGTCGTCGCCGGTCTTGGCGAAGATGGTCGCGGTCACGCCGGTCTGTGCGGTGAAGCGGTCGGGAATCGAGAAGTCCAGGTTCAGGTCGGTAGTGCCGTTGCGCAGCACCGGCGTAGCCTTGTCGCCGATCTGCACGGTGCGGCTGGTGTCGAGTGAAAACTTTTCCGTGAAGGCATTGTTGAACATGTTGGAAAAACGTTCGACCTGGCTGTTCACCGAGCGATCGAACATGTCGACCATGTTGACGACGCCGCGCGTCTCGCCACTGATTTGCGCCATCGAACGATGCTCCAGCATCGCCGAGGTGGCGTAACTGATCAGCAGCATGGCCGCGATGAACAGCGCGCCTACGAGCGCGAGAGTGAGGGAAGTCAGCTTGGTGCCGACGGCCCAACTGCGATAATGGAAGGCAGAGTTTTGCATAGTGTGGTGTTCTTTTTGTTGGGCGCAAAGGCGCCGGGTACCGCGAGCATTCGTTTCGGCAAACTACAAGGCAAACGTTTGCGCGTGCGCGGTGATGTAGTGAAGCTTCAGATTTGACGGGTGCCAAGTATAGCGAAAATGGCTTTCAAATTGCGTTCATGTGGCTTGTAAATTCACGTAACCAGTTGTTTATGAACTACTTTTTGCGGTAAGACCATTGAAAAGCAATGACAAATTATGATGAGATATTGTTTCTTTGATAAAACTTTTAGAGAAAGTTGTCGATTTTGAAATTCTTCAGCCAGTGTTCGAAAATTTCAGCCAGCATGGGACGTGAAAACAGGTAACCCTGGGCCACATCGCAGCCCTGTTGCTTGAGCAAATCGTATTGGCGTTTTTCTTCCACGCCCTCGGCAACCACGGTCAGGTTGAGGCTTTCGCCGATGCGGATGACCGCATGCGTGAGCGCCAGTACGGTTTCGTCACGGTCCATGTCGCGCACGAAGCTCTGGTCGAGTTTGAGTTCGGAGACCGGCAGGTTGCGCAGGTAGCCGAGGCTGGAATAGCCGGTGCCGAAATCGTCCATTGCCAGCTTGACGCCTAGCGCACGGACTTCGTGAATCGTGCGCGTGGTGCTGGGATTGGTGTCCATCATCACGGTCTCGGTGATTTCCAGCGTCAGGTCGCCGGGCGCCAGCGCGTAACGCTGCAACAGGTCTGCGATGAAGAGCGGCAGATCGAGGTCGTGGAAGTTGGTCGACGACAGGTTGACCGATACCGACGGCACATTGATGCCGCGCCGGCGCCAGTCGTTCAATTGCGAACAGGCTTCTTCCAGCGCCCACTTGCCCAGCTCGCCGATGAGGCCGCATTCTTCCGCAATCGGAATGAAGCGCGCCGGCGACACCTGGCCGAGCTGGTCGTGATGCCAGCGCGCCAGCGCTTCGGCGCCGTGCAGCAGGCCGGTATGCACATTGATTTGCGGCTGGTAGTGCAACTCGAAATCGCCGCCGCGCAAGGCGTCGCGCAAGGCGCCTTCCAGCGCCAGCCGCTCTTGCGCCTGGCTGTTCATGTCGTCGCTGAAGAAGCTGAAGCGGCCGCGATTCTTTTCCTTGGTCTGGTACATCGCCATATCGGCACGATGCAGCAGGATCTCGATATTGTCGCCATTGTCGGGGAACAGGGCGATGCCGATGCTGGCTAGCGGCGTCAGCGCGACGCCGGCAATATGGCAGGGCTGTGAGAGATTGGTCTGGATCCGTTTGACGACATCGGTGACGCGATGCAAGTCGCATTGCGCCAGCACGATGACGAATTCGTCGCCCGACAAGCGCCCGACGATATCCGACTTGCGCGCCTCGATCTGCAGGCGCGTCGCCACCGTGCGCAGCAATTCGTCGCCGGCCTGGTGGCCGAGCGAGTCGTTGACTTGCTTGAAGCGGTCGAGGTCGATGAACAGCACCGCCAGCGGAATCCGGGTGCGCGCGGCATTGGCGATGGCCTGGTTGGCCTTGACCAGCAACAGGCTGCGATTGGGCAGGCCGGTCAGTGAATCGTAGAACGCCAACTGATGGATGCGCGAACGGGTTTCTTCGCGTTCCAGCGCCAGTGCGCACAAATGCAGGCTGACGTCGACCAGGCGGTGATGAAAAGCATCAGCCTTGCGTTTGCCATGATAGTAAAACGCCAGCGTGCCGATGACGCGGCCGTCGGCCGATTTGATCGGGGTCGACCAGCATGACTGCAAGCCCATCGGCAAGACCAGATGTTTGTAATCCGCCCACAGCGGATCGTTTTCAATATCGCTCACTTCCACCGGTTCGGCGCGGAACGCGGCAGTGCCGCACGAGCCCACACAGGGGCCGATCGGCACGCCTTCGATGGCAAGGTTGTATGCGTCCGGCAGGCGCGGGCCGGCGACCGGATGCAGCAGGCCATGCTCGTCGACGCGCAGCACCGAGGCGATGATGTCCGGCGCGATGTGTTCCAGTTCCAGGCACACCATGGTCAACACTTCCGGCAGGCTGGCTTCGCGCACCATGGCATTGAGCGCCTTGTACTGCAGTACCTCGTGCATTTTGGTGTTGGTAATGTCGGTCAGGATGCAGACCGCATTGATCAGCTTGCCTTCGCCGTCGAGGATGGGGTTGACTACCGTCGACACCCACAGCGGATGGCCCTGTTTGTCGACCATCATCTCTTCACCGTGGAAGCTGTTGCCTTGCGCGATGACGGCGTAGCAATCGTCGATCAGTTTCAGGATGGCGGTCTGGCCTTCGAACAGTTCGCGCGGCCGCTTGCCGATCACTTCCTCGGCCGCGAAGCCGAGCATGCGGCTGAAGCCGATATTGTGGAACACAATCAGGTTGGCTTCGTTGGTGATGAACACCGCATTGTCAGTTTCATTGATCCCCAGCGACAGCAGGTGCTGGTACTCGCGATCGCGTTGTTCGCGCACCATGCGGTAAGACACATCGGTGCCGATGCTGATGATCTTGATCGCGCGGCCCTCCATGTCGAACACGGGGGTGTAGGTGGCCTCCCACCATACCGGTCGGCCATCGCGGGCGATGCGTTTGAAGCGACCTGAAAAGAAGCGCCCCTGGTTGACGTCGCGCCAGAAATTTTCGTACTCCTGGCTGGACACGTATTCGGGTTCGCACAGGAAACCATGATGCTTGCCGACGATCTCTTCGGGCAGGTAGCCCATGGTCTTGAGGTAATTGCCGTTGGCGCCGACGATGACGCCCTCGGCGGAAAACTCGATCACGCCGAGCGAGCGGTTGAGCGCGCGCAGGACGCTGTGTTTTTCTTGCGAATCGTCGATATGGGCGGTGATGTCGGCGGCGATGGAAACCACTCGCAGCAACTTCCCCTGGGCGTCGAAGACCGGATTGCAGGTGGCCTCCAGCCACAGGCGCGAGCCGTCGCTGCGCATGCGCTGCAAAGTGCCGGAAACGACCTCGCCCAGATGCAGGCGACGCCAGAATTCGGCATATTCGGGCGACTCCACATAGTCGGGATTGCACAGCACCCGATGATGGCGGCCAACCAGCTCATGCTCCTGATACGCCATCAGGCTCAGGAAATTGTCATTGGCGCTGAGGATGGTGCCGTCCGGAGCCAGCGCCAGTATCGCCATGGAACGAGAAAACGCCGCCAGCAGCGCTTCCTTCTCCTCCAGGGAGGCGCGGCATTGTTGGAGTTCCTGGCTGATGTGCTCGCCATCCATCATCATGGACTGTTTCCTCGCTTTGCGTGACCGAACCCCTGCGCGCAATTGCCCGGTTCGATCACGATCATATGCTGCTTTTAATTCTTGTGGTCGTTCAATACGACTGCCTTACGACAATTAACGGCAAATTTTTTACCCGCTTCAGAACTGTTCCCATTCTTCGTCGTGACTAGGCTTGGGGGCGGCAATCGCTTTGGCGGTTACCGCCAAAGCGGGCGCTTTCCGAGTGGCAATGGCGGCCGCTTTCGGCTTGCTTGCCAGCGGCTGGCGCAGTGTCGTTGCCGCAATGCGGCGAAGCGGCGTCGACGGCGTCGCGCCGACCAGGTCGGTGGCCGAAATCTTGAACACGCTGACCGCTTGCGTCAATCGTGCCGCCTGGTCTTGCAGCGACTGCGCTGCGGCGGCTGCCTGCTCCACCAAGGCTGCGTTTTGTTGCGTGGTTTGATCCATTTGGGTGATGGCTTGATTGACTTGTTCGATGCCGTCGCTTTGCTCCTGGCTGGCGGCAGTGATCTCGCCCATCACGTCGGTGACGCGTTTGACGCTGGCGACCACTTCGTTCATCGTGACGCCGGCCTGCGCCACCAGCTTGCTACCTTGGCCGACCTTGTCCACCGAGTCGTCGATCAGCGTCTTGATTTCCTTGGCGGCAGCGGCGCTACGTTGCGCCAGGCTGCGCACTTCCGAGGCCACCACGGCGAAGCCGCGACCTTGTTCGCCGGCGCGCGCCGCTTCCACTGCCGCATTGAGCGCCAGGATATTGGTCTGGAAGGCGATACCGTCGATCACGCTGATGATGTCGACAATCTTCTTCGATGAGGCGTTGATGGATTCCATGGTGTCGACCACTTGCCCGACCACGCTGCCGCCCTGGACCGCGACTTGCGACGCCGATGTCGCCAATTGATTGGCCTGGCGTGCATTGTCGGCGTTTTGGCGCACGGTCGAGGTCAGCTCTTCCATCGCCGAGGCGGTTTCTTCGAGCGAGCCGGCTTGCTGTTCGGTACGCGAGGACAAATCCAGGTTGCCGGTGGCAATTTCGCCGGAGGCGGTGGCGATGGTGTCGGTGCTGATGCGTACCTCGCCGACAATTTGTTGCAGGCGGCCGTTCATGGTTTTGAGCGCAGTCAGCAGCTTGCCGGTTTCATCCTTGCTGCTGCTGTCGATGTGCGAAGTCAGGTCGCCGGCGGCAACGGTTTCAGCCAGGTTGACGGCGCGGTTGAGTGGTTGTGTGATGCTGCGCGTGATGACGTAGGCAATCGCAACTGCCAGCGCAATTGCGATGCCGCTCAGCACGACGATCAGGTTGCGGGCGCTGCCGTATTCGGCGGTCACCTCGGCGCCTGCGTTTTGCATCAACTGATCCTGGTACTTGATCAATTCGTTAAGTGCCTTCAGGTATTTTTGCTGCAGATCGAAGGTACCGCCCGCAAACAGTTGGTTCAGGGCCTTGTCCTTGTCGCCGGCGGCAATGCTTTTCAAGACCAGGTCGCTGGCGGCGGCATAGTCGGCGCGGGTGCGCTGGATTTCTTTGAAGAGCGCGCGGCCTTTTTCGGACGTGACGCCCTGCTCCAATTTATCCATGTCGGCGGCGACTGCCTGGATGGACACCGGGATCAACTGGTTTTGCAGCTTGATCTGTTCCGGATCGCTCATCAGCAGCAAATTGCGGGTGGCGCGGATGATCAGGTTTTCCTGGTTGATGATGTCGCTGGCGTAGACGGTTTTCGGATACGTCTGGTTCACCACAGTGGACATCTGCTGGTTCAGGAAGGATAGCCGGTTGCCGCCCACAAAACCGGTGACGACCAGCAATACGACGAGGATGGCAAAACCAAGGCTGAGGCGAACGCCGATCTTCAGATTGGTGAGGCGCATGTATGCTTCCCTTTTTATGGTTATAGGTACCAGCCTGGCCGCTGCTTTTTTATGGGGGCATACAACGGCCGGTATATCCGACGTTATCGGAACAAACATTCCTCTTCTTGAGCATTGCGATCAAATAAGTTTCTGCTGATCATTTTCACTTGAGCGACGCCGCTTTTCGCTGCATCCTGTTCGATTGGCTCCAGCTTTGCCATTGATGGCAAAGCGAAAGGGTGAGTAGTGTATGATTCCGGCGCAGCATCGAAGCACAACAACACGTAATAGTTAGGGCCTTCCCGCGCTGGCGGCGATCAATGAAATGAGTGTATGGATTACTTGCAGTTACTGGATGTGCTGTTGCATGTCGACAAGTCCCTCGGCATCCTGATAGAGCAATACGGCACGATGATTTATGTGGTGCTGTTCCTGATTATCTTTTGTGAAACCGGCCTGGTGGTGTTGCCCTTCCTGCCTGGCGATTCCTTGCTGTTCATTGCCGGCACCTTCTGCGCCACCGGCGCGATGAACATCTGGGGCCTGATGTTCCTGCTGGTCGTGGCCGCCATCACCGGCAACACACTCAATTACTGGATCGGCAGCGCCATCGGGCATCGCGTGTTCACACACAATTACCGTTGGCTCAATCCGGCAGCGCTGGCGAAAACCCATTCCTTCTACGAAAAACACGGCGGCAAAACCATCATCCTGGCGCGATTTACTCCGATCGTGCGCACTTTTGCGCCGTTCATTGCCGGCGTGTCGGAAATGACGTTCATCAAATTCCAGTTTTTCAATATCATCGGCGCCGTGCTCTGGGTCGTGGGTTTGCTGGCATTCGGCTATCTGTTCGGCAACATACCCTGGGTGCGCGACCGTCTCAATACCCTGGTGTTGATCGGTATCGCTGCTGCCATCCTGCCCATTGTGCTGGGCGCGCTGTGGCAGTTCTATCGCAAGTTCGGTCGTCGCCCCTAAGAGCGGCCAACAAGACGCCGCCGGCGGCACGCGCATCTATGCGTCGCTGCCCACGCTGCACCCGCCTAAAACTCTTCCCAATGCGCATCGCCGCCGCTGAGCTTACTGCTGCGCGCCGGTACTTTTATCGCTTCCAGTTTTTTTGTCGTTGTGCCGGCGACCGTTGACGGGCGCGGCGTAATGTCGCGCACCGGCCGATTGGACAGCACGGCCGAGTGCACGTTAGCCAGTTGGCGTTCATCGACTTTGAAGACGCTCACCACTTGCGCCAGATGGCCTGCCTGGTCCTGCAAGGATTGCGCGGCAGCGGCCGCTTGCTCGACCAGCGCCGCATTTTGTTGAGTGGTTTCATCCATTTGGGTGATGGCTAGATTGATTTGCTCGATGCCGTCGCTTTGCTCTTGCCCGGCGGAGGTGATCTCGCCGACGATGTCGGTGACGCGGCGCACGCTGGACACTACTTCGTCCATGGTGGTGCCGGCTTGCGCCACCAGCTTGCTGCCGTTGCCGACTTTTTCCACTGAATCATTGATCAGGGCCTTGATTTCCTTGGCCGCCGAGGCGCTGCGCTGGGCCAGGCTGCGCACTTCCGAGGCCACCACGGCAAAGCCGCGCCCTTGCTCGCCGGCGCGCGCGGCCTCTACCGCGGCATTGAGCGCCAGAATATTGGTCTGAAAGGCGATGCCATCGATCACGCTGATGATGTCGACAATCTTGCGCGACGAGGCGTTGATGGATTCCATGGTGTCGACCACTTGGCCGACCACGCTGCCGCCTTGTATGGCCACTTCTGATGCCGACACCGCCAACTGGTTGGCCTGGCGCGCATTGTCGGCGTTTTGCCGCACGGTCGCGGTGAGTTGCTCCATCGCCGAGGCGGTCTCTTCCAGCGAGCCGGCTTGTTGCTCGGTGCGGGAAGACAAGTCCATATTGCCGGTCGCGATTTCACTCGACGCCGTGGCAATCGTATCGGTGCCCTGGCGGACCTGACGCACGATGGTCTGGAGGTTGTCGTTCATGGTTTTGAGCGCACCCAGTAATTGCGCAGTTTCATCCTTGCCGCTGCTGTCGATGTGCGAGGTGAGGTCGCCGGCAGCTACCGCCACCGCCACCGCGACTGCGCGGTTGAGCGGCCGCGTGATGCTGCGGGTGATGGTGAAGGCGATGAAGGCGGACAGCGCCAGGCCGGCGGCGGCCAGTGCGATCAGCATGTTACTGGCGTGCTGGTAGTTGCGGTCGACCTCTTCACCGGCCGCCTGCATCATTTCATGTTGTTTTTTGATTAAGTTGTCAACGGCGCCCATATAGGCGCTTTGCACGGGGCGCACATCGCCGATGAGCATGTCGATGGCGCCTTCCTTGGTGCCTTGGGCGACCAGCTTGAGCACCTGGTCGCGCTTTTCGAGATAGTTCTTTTGCGTCACCAGCAGATTGGCCAGCAGCGCGCGGCTCTGGTCGTCCGTCAGGCGCTTGTCGAGTTCGGCCAGTTGCTGCTGGATCGCCTTTTCGGCACCGACGATACGGTCGTTTTCGCTCTTGATCTGGGCGGGGTCTTTCAACAGCAGGATGTTGCGCACCGAGCGCGCCACCAGGTTGATCTGGTCGGTGATGTCGCCGGCGATGACCGTCTTGGGATACTTGTCATGGATGACGTCGTCCATCTGGCGATTGAGCTGCGACAGACGGTTGACCCCGACCACGGCCATGGCGACCATGAGCAGCATGAGCAAACCAAAACCCAGCCAGAGACGACGGCTGATCGTAATGTTGGCAATCTTCACGTATTCCTCCCATCAATAAAACATGCAATAAAAATGTTGCTGTTCGTAAAGGGTTGGGCAAGACAGCTAAGACGTGACGACATGTTGAGAAACAGGCGCTACTGCGAGCGCTCGGCTGCACGTCCATCATTGTTCATGGAAGACCAGGAAGCAAATTAAATCGTACAGAAGAGCTTCCAAATCATCATACGATTGCCGACCCGGTCGGCCATGCGCAGAAATGAAGTGCTTATGCCGATCTGTTCGCCCTACGTGGCATTTAGCGGCGCTCCCCAAACACCGCTGACCGCGTTGCGTCCCCTTGCCGTAGGTTCGTACTGTCTGCGTCGGCGCGCCTTGCCATCGGTGTTTTGCTAGTGGCTTTTAGCCGAAGGAAAGCAGCTGCCGCAAAGCAAAACTCCCGATGCGGCGACATCGGGAGTTCTGGGGAGGAGAGGGCAAACAGGTCTGGAATCAGGTCAGCTTGTTTTTGGCCAGCGGCGGGTTCTTGGAGAAATACTTCTTGATGCCGGTCATGATGGCGTCGGCCATGTCATCCTGATAACTGTTGTCGGTCAGTTTGGCTTCTTCTTCGGGATTCGAGATGAAGGCGGTTTCGATCAGGATGCTGGGGATATCGGGCGCCTTCAACACCGCGAAGCCGGCTTGTTCCACCGCGCCCTTGTGCAGTTTGTTGATGCCGCCGATTTCTCTGAGCACGGCGTTGCCGATACGCAGGCTGTCGTTGATCTGGGCGGTGGTCGACAAGTCCAGCAAGACGCTCGCCAATTGCTTGTCGTGCGTCTTGATATTGACGCCGCCGATCATGTCGGCCGAATTTTCCTTGTTGGCGAGCCAGCGCGCAGCGGTCGAGCTGGCGCCTTTTTCAGACAGGGCAAACACCGAAGAGCCGCGCGCAGTCGGTTGTACGAAGGCATCGGCGTGGATTGAGATGAACAAGTCGGCCTGCACCTTGCGCGCTTTTTGCACACGCATGCCCAACGGCACGAAGAAGTCGGCGTCGCGCGTGAGCATGACGCGCATGTTCGGCTGTTCTTCGATCTTCTTCTTGAGGCGCTTGGCGATCGACAGCACCACGTCTTTTTCGCGATTGCCGCGGCTGCCGATGGCGCCGGGATCTTCGCCGCCGTGGCCGGGGTCGAGCGCGATGGTGATCATGCGCGTGAGCTGCAGCTTGGTGTCGTCCTGCGGCCTGGCCTTGGCCACCTGCGCCGGTTCGTCATCCTGCGCCTGCGGTGCGGGTTTGACTTCCGGCTTGGCTTCCGCCAGCGGCGGCTTGAGCTCGGTCTGCTGGTCCTTGGGCCAATTGCCCTTCTGGATCAGCGCGGCAATCGGGTCGGGCGGATTGGCCGGATACAGGTCGATCACGAAGCGGTATTTGTATTCGCCGACCGGTTCCAGCGTAAATACCTGCGGCTTGATCTCATCCTTGAGGTCGAACACCAGGCGTACCACACTGGGGCGGTTCTGGCCGACGCGTACCTGCTTGATGTAGGGATCGTTGGGCTGGATCTTGGCGACCAGGTCCTTCAGCGTCGAATTCAGGTCGATGCCTTCGATATCGACCACCAGGCGTTCCGGATTCTTGACGATGAAATGGGTGACCTTGAGGTTGCTGTCGTTCTCCAGCGTGACGCGGGTATAGTCGTCGGACGGCCATACCCGCACCGCGAGGATTTGCGAGGCCAGCGCCGGCAGCGGAGTCAATACAGAGACGAGGAGCGTGCCGCCTGCCTTGAGTATGGTGCGGCGAGTCTTGGATTTCAGAGATTTGGTGCAAATTTCAGTCGAGCGAGGCATTGATGACCCTTGTCAGACAACGCCCGTAATTCTACATCACGTCCGTGTCCTGCAACCGTTAGCGAGATATTGATATCCGGGGCAGGCAACACTGCAGCGCCTTTTTCCGGCCATTCGATGATGCAGACGCTATTTTCGTTGAAATGTTCACGAAAACCCGCTTCCAGGAACTCTTCCGGGCTGGCCATGCGGTAGAGGTCGAAATGGATAACGGTTACCATGCGCTCTGCGAGCTTTACTATATAAGGTTCGGCCAGGGTATAAGTCGGGCTTTTGACGCGGCCGACATAACCGGCGGCGTGCAGCAGCGCACGCGTGAGCGCGGTTTTGCCGGCACCGAGGTCGCCATGCAGGTAGATCGCCAGGCCGGGCGCAAGCACCTGGGCCAGCGCCGCGCCGAGTGCGGCGGTGCCGGCTTCGTCCTGCAAATGCGTGTGATAAGGCGACATGAAAAAGCCTGCAAAAATTTTGTTTGAAACGATTCAATGACTGATCTGCTTGCACTTGCCGACACCATCAAAGCCTGGGGCCGCGAACTCGGGTTCGCCGACCTGCGCATCGCCGACGTCGACCTGTCGCATCGCGAGGCCGGTTTTCAGGCCTGGCTGGACAAGGGCTACCACGGCGAGATGGATTATATGGCAAGCCACGGCATGAAGCGCGCGCGACCTGCCGAACTGGTGCCGGGCACGGTGCGCGTGATCACCGCGCGCATGCCTTATTTGCCCAAGGCCGGTGGCGCGGGCTGGCGCGAGCACGAACAGGGCAGGGGCGCCGACGGTAGCGCCGCCGTGGTGTCGCTGTATGCGCGCGGTCGCGATTATCACAAGGTCTTGCGCGCCCGCTTGCAGCAACTCGCCAGCCGCATCGAGCAGGAAATCGGCGCTTTCGGCTATCGCGTCTTCACCGATTCGGCGCCCGTGATGGAAGTCGCGCTGGCGGAAAAATCCGGCCTCGGCTGGCGCGGCAAACACACCTTGCTGCTCAACCGTGAAGCCGGCTCCATGTTCTTCCTCGGTGAATTGTTTACCGATCTCGCGTTGCCGGTCGACGACCCGGTCACGCCGCATTGCGGCCAGTGCAGCGCCTGCATCGACGTCTGCCCGACCCAGGCCATCGTCGCACCCTACGAACTCGATGCGCGCCGCTGCATCTCTTACCTCACCATCGAGCTCAAGGGCAGCATTCCGCTCGAGCTGCGCAGCCTGATCGGCAATCGTGTCTACGGCTGCGACGATTGCCAGCTCTACTGTCCGTGGAACAAGTTTGCGCAAGCTTCCACGCTGCCCGATTTCGACGTGCGCCACGGCCTCGACAACGCCTCGCTGGTCGAGTTGTTCGGCTGGAGCGAAGACGATTTCAACCGCTGCACCGAAGGTAGCGCGATCCGCCGCATCGGCCACGAGCGCTGGCTGCGCAACATGGCGGTCGGCCTCGGCAACGCCGCCGTCACGCACAAGGGCGATGCGCACATCGTCGCGGCCTTGCAGGCGCGCCTTGCGCATCCCTCCGAGCTGGTGCGCGAACACATTCTCTGGGCGCTCGAACAGCATTGCTTGTAAAGTGTTGTCTCCACAAAAGGAGACAAGAGATGTCAAAACTGAAACCACTCTCGCTGGCCTTGCTGCTCTCGGGTTGCGCCGCGATGTCACTGGCGCACGCGGCAGCTGGCGCTGCCGACACCGAAACCCTGCGCGTCCCCGGCTTGCACAAGAAAGCCGAAATCCTGATCGACAAATGGGGTGTGCCGCACATCTACACCGCCAGCCAGACCGATGCCTTTTTTGTGCAGGGCTTTAATGCCGCGCGCGATCGCCTGTTCCAGATCGACCTGTGGCGCCGTCGCGGCCTCGGTCAATTGTCGGAAGTGTTCGGTCCGGCCTACGTTGCGCAAGACCAGGCCACACGCCTGTTCCTGTATCGCGGCGACATGCAGCGCGAGTGGGACTCCTACGGCAAGCAATCGGAGCGCGTGGCGACCGCCTTCGTGGCCGGCATCAACGCCTATGTCGACTTCGTCAAAGCGCATCCCGAACGCCTGCCGTATGAATTCAAGCAGCTGGCCTACCTGCCCGCCCGCTGGCATCCGGAAGATGTGGTGCGCATCCGCAGCCACGGCCTGACGCGCAACCTCACCAGCGAAGTGGCGCGCGCCAATGTCGCCTGCCAGGCCGACCTCAAGTCCGACGAAATCCGTTTCGGCCTGACGCCGAAGTGGGAAGCAACTCTGCCCGCAGGTCTTGATCCCTGCTTGCCCAAGGATTTGCTCAAGGTATTCCAGCTGGCCACGCAAAACGTCAAGATCACCAAGGAAAGCCTCAACGCGCGCGCCGACGATCATGGCGACAGCATCCAGATCGCCGCCGCCGAAAACCTCGAAGAAACCATGGAAGGCAGCAACAACTGGGTCATTGCACCGTCCAAATCGACGACCGGCCGCGCCATCATGGCCAACGATCCGCATCGCGCCTATTCGGCACCCTCGCTGCGTTACATCACGCATCTGAGCGCGCCCGGCATGAACGTCATCGGCGCCGGCGAGCCGGCCTTGCCGGGCATCTCGATCGGCCACAACGGCACCATCGCTTTCGGCCTGACCATCTTCAACATCGACCAGGAAGATCTCTACGTCTACGAGCTCAATCCCGACAATCCCGACGAATATAAATACCAGGGCAAGTGGGCGCGCTTCAGCGTGCTGCACGAAGAAATTACCGTCAAGGGCGGTGCGCCGGTCACGGCCGATCTGCGCTTCACGCGCCACGGCCCGGTGATCTTCGTCGAGAAGGAAAAGAACCGCGCCTTTGCAGTGCGCTCGGGCTGGCTGGAGCCGGGCATGTCGCCTTACTTCGGCAGCATTGACTACATGCGCGCCAAGAATTTCAAATCCTTCAAACAGGCCATGCTGAACTGGGGCGCACCGACCGAGAACCAGGTCTACGCCGATGTCAGGGGCAACATCGGCTGGGTGCCGGGCGGCCTTGCCCCCAAGCGGCCGAACTGGGACGGCTTGCTGCCGGTGCCGGGCGACGGCCGTTACGAGTGGGCCGGATTCTGGAGCGGCGATCAATTGCCGTCGACCTACAATCCCAAGCAGGGTTGGTTCGCTTCCGCCAACCAGATGAACTTGCCGGACGACTATCCGTATCAGGAGCGCAAGCTCGGTTTCGAATGGACCAATAATTCGCGCTTCACGCGCATCAGCGAAGTGCTGGCATCCTTGCCCAAGGTGTCCTTGCAGGATTCGATGCGTTTGCAAAACGACGATCTGTCGATTCCGGCACGTCGCCTGGTTACGTTGCTCAAGCCGCTCAGTTCACCCGATGCGCAGACTCAGGCCGCGCTCAATGTGTTCCAGGGTTGGGACTATGTCGAGCGCGTCGACTCGCCGCAAGCCGCCTTGTATGAAGTCTGGCTCACGCGCCATCTCGGCAAGGCCTTCAAGGACGCCGTCTTGAGCAAGGAAGCTGCCGCCGCCATGGGTGCGCCGGATGTCGCCGTCGTGCTCGATACACTGGAGCAGCCGCAGGCCCGACTGGGTGCCAATGGTGCCGATGCAACGAAGAAGCGTGACGAGATCATGCTCGCCAGCCTCAGTGGCGCGTATGCCGAGATGGTCAAATTGCAAGGTGACGACGCCAGCAAATGGCAATGGGGCAAGCTGCACCACAACCTGATGGAGCATCCGCTGGCCGCTGTGGTGGACGAGGCGATGCGCGCCAAGCTCAATGTCGGACCGTTGCCCAAACACGGCGGCGCCTATTCACCGAATCAGTCGACGTATCGTCCCAGCGATTTCCGCCAAACCAACGGCCCGTCGTTCCGCGTGGTGGTCGACGTCGGCAATTGGGATAAGTCGATGGCCGTCAATTCACCGGGCCAGTCGGGTGACCCGGACAGTCCGCACTATCGCGATCTGGCCGACAAATGGCTGAATGGCGAATATTTCCCGCTGCTGTATTCGCGCAAGGCAGTGGAGAAGGCGACGACGCAAAGGATCGTGCTGGAGCCGAGCAGGTAAGGCGTGTGAAGTAACTTGGCTGGCAAACTGTGAGCAGTCGTTCCTGCTATCGCTGGAGCGACTTTTCATGAAGCATCAGCTGGATTACGTATCGTAGCTATATCTACGGTAAAAACACAAAACGAGGCGACAAATACCCGCCGCCTTCACGCAAAGTCTCGGTCTGTGTGGTGACGAGAATGCTGCACAAGGCGTTCGCATCGCTGTCCTTCTGTACGGGGAAGATCGGCTGGCCGTGAGCATCTTGCGTCAACAAGCCGGACTCTTCATCGGTAAAGGCAATCCGGCGCTGTAAAGATTCCATCTCTCCCGTACGACCATTAAAACGAGCGGTCTCTGCCTGCTTCGCCAATGCCGCCTTATCGTCCAGAATCTTTTGCAGCTCAGGATTCTGCGCCTTAGCCTTCTCAAAGTTCTGCCAGGCCTGATAGTTGTAGCTATCTTCCCGCGACGGCGGCTTGGTCTGCCATGTGCGCAGTTTCTCAGCCTTCTCTTCTGCGCTGACGTAACCACCTAGATAGAAACCAGCCAGCGAATCGTGCACCTGTTCTTCCAGCAAGGCGATGCCATCGGCCTTGGACTGGCCACGTTGTTCTTCGAATACCTGGAGCGCCAGCGCTTCCCTGTCGTCGGGTGCTTGGCGCATATCCGCGCGCAGTAACTGTTCGCGGTTGGCGATGTGACTGTGGCCCGGTGCAAAGAATTTGATTTCATCGCCGTTGTCTCTGTACCTCCTTGGAGGGCCGCCCTTAGCACGCTCACGCAGCAGTTCCATGTCGCCTTTGAACAGATTGTCGTAGCTAACCATGTCTTGCTGCTCTTGGGGCGTAGCACGCTCGCAGGCCGGCAGTTGCGCCATGCGGCCTAACCAGTGATAGCGAAAACGGTAGTACATCCGCATGTGTTCGCGTACGTGGCTCTCATACGTCCCGGCGAAATCTCCGGCAGCCATGTAGGCGTTCCAGTTGGCTGCCAGCTCAGGACTAAGGGCGTAGTCGTTTTGCAGACGTGCATCCATCTGGCGATAGGTCACCAAGGGCACGCCTGCCAGGCGCGCAATTTTATGCATATGCAACAGCGGCACCTGCGACACCATCTGCCCGACGCTCATTCCTCGTCCTTGCTCTCTGGGGCAATAGCCACCACCGACATCCGCATGCACGCCGGGATACAGTACTTCCTGCACGTTGTTGCCCTGCACGCGTGTGACCGGGAAGTTCATGCGCTGTTCGTGCGCGGCAATGTAGTGCACCGTCTGTTTGACCAGTGATGGAAGTGGCGTCAAAGTCTCTGCTGCCCAGCTGAAGTGGCCGTCGATGAAACGGAACGGCGTGGTTTGCGCCGCCGAATGCGGCAGGCCGACCGAGGCGACCGAGTCAAACAGGCCGAGGAAGTTGATCTCGATGGGCATGCCCGCGAGCGTGGATTTTTCTTCCAGCGCAGCGTGCAGCCAGTAGCAGAAACTGCGCGCTTCAATCGCCCCGCGCGAGAAGCCGAACACGGCGACGCGGATCAAGGGAATGCGCGGCTGGATGATGATGTCGCGCTGGGCTTTTAGCTTGTCGTTCAACTCGTCGCGTAGTTCTGTGAACCAGCGCTTGCGGCGTTCGTGTTGGGGGTAGTCCTTGTCGTAATTGCTTTCGACGTCGCGGACGTAGCTTTTTAGTTTGGCGGTGAGTTGGGCAGGTTCATATAAATCACGGCCCTCATTAAATGCTTGATAAACGGCGTTGTAGACCTCTAAAACGCCATACAAAATCCGCGCCTGTCCACCTTTCCCCATGGCTTTACCTTCTTGCGTTTCTTTCCATTCATGATTCTCGGGGAAGCGCGTGCCTACACCTGGGATATAGAAGCGAAAGCAGCTGGAATCTTTTTGATAGCCCTCGCCCTTGATATCCTTGTGCGCATTGAACAGCTTGACGACATTGGTATGCGCCTGGTTAGGTTCATCTCTATATTTATTGTTGCTTGTGCCATCGAAGAATAAGCCTATCCGGACCATTTTTTGACAGGGCGGAAGCGGATTTCCGCTTGGGGTGTATACCACTGGCGCCCTGAGTAAATCCTTTAGGGCGATTTCTTCTGCTTCCGTTGCCATCAGCTCTGTTTCAGCATCAGCCGCGACCTCTGCCGGTACCGAGTATATTGGAGTGCTCATGATTACTGATCCTCCGCTGGCGGAACGGTGGCATCTTCCAGTATTGGATGATGAGGACTTGCACCATTTGAATTGGCTGCAACTACCCGCACTTGATCCCCCGGGAAAAAATGGACATAGATGTTTCCGACCTTTTCGTATCGCATGATATTGGTCGTCTTTTCATGCCAGCTATCTACGCCTTTGATCGGACGATTCCAGCGCACTTTGACTTTCATTCCCGGAAACCAGGTCTTGGGCAGGGCGTAGCCTGCAGCGATGATGCCGCCGCAGCTGGCACCGCCCGCCATCCGGCCGCCTACAGGGCCGCTATGGATAGGCTCTTCGATGGCAAAAGAATGGATATAACCCGTTCCATGCGTGACACAGGAGATCGATACGTATTCTTCTGGGATATACACATAGGGTTTCGCCTCTTTCTTCTCCGCGGCAACCGGCGCGGTGGCATTGCAGGCAGTTAAAGCAGTGATACTCGCTAGCAGCAGTAGTTTTTTGATCATTATTTTTACCTCATTAAATTGAAAAGAGCTTCGAGGCTTGACGATGTTGGCATGTTCCTGCTGGGCTCATCCCGATACTTGTTGTTACTGGTGCCGTCGAAGAACAGGCCAATTCTGACCAACTTCTGACACGGCGGTAGCTTGTTCCCATTGGGTGCATATTGCGCAGGCATATCGTCTTGCCGGGCCATGGCGAGATATTCGCGCATAGTGAATTCAAGTTCTTTACTGGCATTGCCTGCGATCGTCGAGGGTGCGACAGAGATTGGGACGCTCATGATTAGTACTCCTCCAGCGGAGGGACGCTGGTGTTATCGGAGATGGGATGTCCTGGGTTACCTGGACCGTTATATGCGGCAGAGACTACCCGCACTTGATCACCTGGGAAAAAGTGAACATAAATCGTCCCCGCTTCGTCATTCCGCATGATATTGGTCGTCTTTTCCACCCATTCCCGCCCGTTGGGTTTCCAGCGGACCTTGACTTTCATTCCCGGAAACCAGGTCTTGGGCAGGGCGTAGCCCGCCGCGATGATGCCGCCGCAGCTGGCACCGCCCGCCATCCGGCCGCCTACAGGGCCGCTATGGACAGGCTCTTCGATGGCAAAAGAATGGATATAACCGGTTCCATGCATGACGCAGGAGATCGATACGTATTCTTCTGGGATATACACATAGGGCTTCGCTTCTTGCCTTGTTTCTGCGACCGGAGTAGTGCCATTGCATGCAGACAGTGCAGCGATACTCGCTAGCAGCAGTAGTTTTTTAATCGTCATGTTGTTTTCCTGAGGAAGTCGATGAGGCGAAATACAGCCTGCTAATGTCTTCTAAGGTATGACGGCTGTAAATATGCGAGGGCCTACAGGTTCAGGAAAAGCGTGAAAAGTCGTTAAATATGGAGAGAAGAGCCTTATCGTCCATGGGATTGATTTTAAGAAGAAATGAAAGCAGGAGCTTGCGCTTCCAAGGGAAGGTAAGTCGCTTATAAAGTGTAGGTCAGTCTGAAATGTGTTCCGCTAGCACGGGGGAGTCGGCGACGAAATTGAATACGTCGCCGGGTTCCAGCTTTCGTTGTAACGACAGTGTTATTACGAGCTTGAGATGGGAGCTGGGATGCCGCCGCGGTCAATGCACCAGCGTCAGCCAAAACGGAATCGTCACCGCCGACACCAGCGTGCCGAGTGAAATCAGGAAGGCCGTCACCGGCCCGTTGCCGCCCATGCGTGCGGCGAGGATGTAGCAGCTTGACGCCGTCGGCAGCGAGCAGAACAGCACGACGATTTGCAACTGCAACTCCGGCAATCCCATCCAGCGTCCGAGGAAGTAAGCCACAGCCGGAACGGCCAGCAATTTGATGGCGGTGAAATAGGCCGACATCAGTTTGTCTTCGTGCATGCCCGACAAGCGCAGGCCCGCACCCACCATCAGCAAGCCCAGTGCAATCGAGGCGCTGCCCAGGCGCGACAAGACGGCGCCGGCGACTTCCGGCAAGATCAGGCCGCAGATGCTGAACAACAGGCCGGAGCCGGTGGCGATCAGCAGCGGGTTCTTGCAGAGTTCTTGAAACACGTTGCCGCTGCGATGCGCCAGCGCATGCACCGCCGCCATATTGCAGAGCGGCACGCCGAAGCCAATCAGCAGCGCCATCAATCCCACGCCTTCTTCACCGGCCAGACGCGAAGCGATGGCCAGTGCGATGTAGGAGTTGAAGCGGAAGGCGGTCTGCATGCCCGATTCATAGGTCATCGGACTGGCTTTGATGAAGGGCTTGCCGACCCATGTCAGCGCAATGCCGGCCAGCAGCGCCAATACACCGACCTGCAGGAACTTGCCGGTGGTTTCCAGATGCAGTTGCAAGCGCGCGGTCGAGTAAAACAGCAGCGCCGGGAACAGCAGGTAGTACACCATCTTTTCCATGCCGGCCCAGAAGGCGTCACCCCAGCTGGTGATGCGGTAAATCACGACACCCATCAGGATGAGGATGAAGTCGGGAAGCAGGAGCGAAATGACTTGCATGGAGTTCTATTTTTTACTTGAGCAGACGCGCCAGTTCGACCGCGGTCTTGACGTTCATCTTGTCGAAAATGTGGGCGCGATGGACTTCCACGGTGCGCATGCTGATGCCGAGTTCGTCGGCGATGATCTTGTTCATCTTGCCGGCCAGAATCAGGTCCAGCACTTCGCGCTCGCGCGTCGACAAGGCTTCCAGGCGAGCGCGCACGGCATCCTGCTCGCCGGTGGCCAGCGAGGCTTGCAGCGCTTCCAGCACGCGATCCATCAACTGGTTGTCGTTGAAGGGCTTTTCAAAGAAATCGAAGGCACCGTTCTTGAGCATGTCAACCGCCATCGGCACGTCGCCGTGACCGGTCAGGAAGATTACCGGACGGCGCCGCGTGATGCCGCGATTCTTGAGCGTCTCGAACAGCGCCACACCGCTCTGGTCGGGCATACGCACGTCCAGCAAGATGCATTCGCCGCGGGCATCGAGCTCGCCGCTGCGGTCCATCGCCGCCAGGAACTCGGTGCCGCCGGCATAGGCGGTGGCCGCGATGGCGCGCGATTGCGCCAGCCATGTGAGCGAGTCGCGAATGATCTCTTCGTCGTCAACAATGTGCAGCATCGGTTGGGTCGGGTTGTGACGCACTGCAGCGGCGCGCGTCTTTGTTGTTGTTCAAGTGGCGGAACCCTGCGCAGGCAGGGAGAAGCGGAAGATTGTACCTCCTGTGGGATTGTTGGCATAGGTCAACGTGCCGCCGTGGAATTCGATGGTGGTGCGGCAGATGTTGAGTCCCATGCCCATACCCTCGGCCTTGGTCGAGAAAAACGGCGAGAACAGGCCGGCCGCAACTTCCGGCGGAATGCCGTGACCCTGGTCGATAACCGAGACGATGATGGTTTGCTGGCTGGACTGTGCCGACGACGTGCTGCGGTCGAGCGCAGCGGCAATGCGCAGGATGCGGCGCTCGGGTGCAATCGCCGCCATTGCCTGGATGGCGTTGCGGGTCAGGTTAAGCAGCACTTGCTCGAGCAGCACGGCGTCGCCCAGCACATTGGGCAGGTTGGCCGGAATCGCGATTTGCAGCACCACCAGGAATTGCTGGGCCTGCAACTCGATCAGCGGCGTGACGTTGTCGACGATGCTCTTGATGGAGATCGGCTGGCGTTCCGGCGCACGCTTCTTGACGAATTGATGCACGCTGCGGATGACGTTGCCGGCGCGCTGCGCCTGGGTGTTGATCTTTTCCAGCGCGGGTTGCAGCGAGGCCGGATCGAGCGCGCCGTTTTGCATCATGTTAAGCGCGCCGGTGGTGTAGCTGGAGATCGCCGCCAGCGGCTGGTTCAGCTCATGCGCCAGCGTCGAAGCGAGTTCGCCCATGCTGGCCAGGCGCGCGCTGGCTTGCAGTTTTTCTTCCTGCATGCGGTTCAGGTCTTCGGCGCGCTTGCGGTCGCTGATGTCGAGGATCGAGCCCATCCAGCCGGTTTGCTTGCCGCTCTGGTCGACCAGCGGCGATTCGAAAATCAGCACCGGAAAGCGCTCGCCGTCGATGCGCTGGAAGATGGTTTCAAACTGCGGCGTGACACGGCCGGCCAAAACCTTGGAAAAGCGTTCCTGATATTCGTCCATGGCTTCCGGCGCCCAGTAGGGCATCGGTGGAATCTTGCCGACTAGTTCTTCCGCTGAAATGCCGACCATCTTGCAGAAGGCCGGATTGACGTAGGTGATGCGGCCTTCGAGATCGCGTGCGCGCATACCGGTAACCAGCGAATTTTCCATCGCGCTGCGGAACGACACTTCATTGACCAGCGCGTCTTCGGCCGTCATGCGCCGGTTGATGTCGCGCCACAGCGCCCACAGGCTCCACAGCAGACCCAGCGACAACACGATCACCGAGCCCACCAGCAGATTTGGCAACAGCTTCGGTGCGCTCTTGGTGCTGTTGGTGTGCAGGCGCAGGGTGAGTCCGGGTAGTTCCAGCTCGCGGCGGTGGGTGTAGACGTTCAGGCCGGGGCCGCCGGCGGTGCGTCGCGCCACGACTTTGTCGTCGGTGTCGGTGAGGATGATTTCATTGTCTTGGGCAAACCACCACGGCACCATTTCATTGAGCACGCGCGCAACGGAATAACTGGCGACCACGCTGCCGATGTAGTGGCCGTCGCGAAACAGCGGGATGTGATAGTCCATCAATACCGGCTCGGCGATGCCGGGCGGCACCGCGGGCGCGCTGTACATCGGCCGCCGGATGGTGCGGGCGTCGTGGTCGGTTTGTTGCGACTGGGCCGACAGTCCATTGTGTGATACCGGGAAGTCATCCGTGGACGCAATTGGATGGCCGTCGGCACCAAACCAGGTGACGCGATAAAACTCGCGATTGTTGCGCAGCAGCGCGTTGAGGCGCACGCGGAATTGCTCTTTCTTCAGGCGCTCATTGATGATTTCACGTCCAATCAATCGCATGCTTTCATCGTCGCGACTCAACTGGAAGCGGATCGCCTGCTCGACCCATAACGAGTCGGCGATCAATTGTTCCTGGCGTTCGCTGGACTCCATCTGTTGGGCCTGGCGCGGCAGCCAGATCAGCGTCATCAGGAACAGCAGCACCAGCAGGATGGGCATGACCCAGCGCATCAGGTGGCGACGTCCGGGCGACAGCAGGTGTGAGGGCGAAGAGATAGGCGACGGGGTCATGGGCCCTGTTTGATCGTGAAGTGTGAAGTGCGCCTAGTGTAGCGCGCTTGCGCCGCGCCCGGCCGCTTTGCTGCGGCATCCGTGCGGCAGCGCCGATGCCGCGGCGCACAATGCGAATTGTGGTTATCCACACTTGCCGATTGATTTCTTCATGGCAAAATGCGGCTCACGTCAGGAGACTGACTACCTATTTCTATAATCAAAAAAGGGGACAACAATGAAACTCAAGTCATTGGTATTTGCACTTTCTACGGCCGCCATCATCGCCGGCAACGCCTGCGCGCAAGCGCCCATCGTCATCAAGTTCAGCCACGTGGTGGCCAATGACACGCCCAAGGGCAAAGGCGCCGAGCGCTTCAAGGAACTGGCTGAAAAGGCCACCAAGGGCCGCGTGAAGGTTGAGCTTTATCCGAACAGCACCTTGTACAAAGACAAGGAAGAACTGGAAGCCTTGCAGCTGGGCGCGGTGCAGATGCTGGCGCCGTCGCTGGCCAAGTTCGGTCCGCTGGGTGTGAAGGAATTCGAAGTCTTCGATTTGCCCTATATTTTTCCAAGCAAGGAAGTGCTGTATCGCGTGACCGAGGGTCCGATCGGCAAGGACTTGTTCAAGAAGCTGGAGCCCAAGGGCATCACCGGCCTGGCCTATTGGGACAACGGCTTCAAGGTGATGTCGGCCAACAAGCCGCTGCACCTGCCGGCTGACTTCCGTGGCCTGAAGATGCGTATCCAGTCGTCCAAGGTGCTCGATGCGCAAATGCGCGCGCTGGGCGCCAACCCGCAGGTGCTGGCGTTCTCCGAGGTGTACCAGGCGCTGCAGACCGGCGTGGTCGACGGCACCGAGAATCCGCCATCCAATCTCTACACGCAAAAGATGCATGAAGTGCAGAAGCACGTGACGGTGTCCGATCACGGCTATCTGGGTTATGCCGTCATCGTCAACAAGAAGTTCTGGGACGGCTTGCCGCCTGATATCCGCACCGCGCTCGAAGGTGCGATGAAGGATGCCACCAAGTACGCCAACGCCATTGCCCAGCAAGAAAACGATGCCGCTTTGGCCGCCGTGCAAAAGACCGGCAAGACCACTATTTACCGCCTCAACGACAAGGAAAAGGCCGAATGGCGCAAAGCCCTGTTGCCGGTGCAGACGCAAATGGCCGATCGTATCGGTAAGGACCTGATCGCCGCCGTCAACAAGGAGGCCGCTGCCTTGGGTCAGAAGTAAGTCTGCAATCAGTCGAAAATAAAAGTTCCAGGAACGTTCGGCGCCGCTTTGGCTGCGCCGAAAAAATACTGACAGGGAGGGGTAAGTTTTACTTTCCCCCCACCGAGGAGACATGATGTTGAAATTTTTAGACCACTTGGAAGAGTGGCTCATTGCATTCCTGATGGCGGCCGCTACCGTCATTATCTTCATAGCGGTGGTGCATCGCTATGCTTCCGGCTTACCGATTCCCTGGTTGCAAGACGAGTTGATCCAGCTCAACACCAGCTGGGCGCAAGAATTGTGCATTTACATGTTCGTGTGGATGGCCAAGTTCGGCGCCGCCTATGGCGTGCGTACCGGCATCCACGTCGGCGTCGATGTGTTGGTCAATCGCATGGATACGCCATGGCGCAACAAATTCGTGGTGTTCGGCCTGCTCGCCGGTGCTTTGTTTACCGGTATCGTCGGTACGCTGGGCGCCGAATTCGTGTGGGAAATTGCCCAGCACTCCAGCACCTCGGAAGTGATGGAAGTGCCGATGTGGATCGTCTATCTGGCGGTGCCGCTGGGATCCTATCTGATGTGTTTCCGTTTTCTCCAAGTGGCCTGGGCCTTCATCAAGACTGGTGAATTGCCAAAGCATGACCACGCTTACGTCGAAGGCCTGGACGAAGAAATCAAGGGAGAAAAAGCATGAACGCAGCCATTATCTTCATCCTGCTGTTCGGCTTGATGCTGACCGGCATGCCGATCTCGATTTCGCTCGGCCTGACCGTATTGACCTTCCTGTTCACGATGACCGACGTGCCGATCCAGTCGGTGGCGCTGAAGTTGTTTACCGGTATCGAGAAGTTCGAAATCATGGCGATTCCGTTCTTTATCCTGGCCGGCAACTTCCTCACCCACGGCGGCGTGGCGCGGCGCATGATCAATTTCGCCACCTCCATGGTCGGTCACTGGCACGGCGGCCTGGCCTTGGCCGGCGTGATGGCCTGCGCCTTGTTTGCCGCGGTGTCGGGCTCGTCGCCGGCGACCGTGGTGGCGATTGGTTCGATCATCTTGCCGGCCATGACGCGCCAGGGCTTTCCCAAGAAATTCGGCGCTGGCGTCATCACGACCTCGGGCGCATTGGGCATCCTGATTCCGCCGTCGATCGTGATGGTGATGTATTCGGTCTCGACCAATACCTCGGTGGGCAAGCTGTTCATGGCCGGCGTGGTGCCGGGCCTGATGCTGGCGTTCCTGCTCGGCCTGACCACCTGGTATCTGGCGCGCAAGCATAACTACCCGCGCCTGCCCAAGGCCAGCTGGGCCGAACGCGGCGCGGCCTTTCGCAAGAGCGGCTGGGGCCTGTTCCTGATCGTGATCGTGATGGGCGGTATTTACACCGGAGTGTTCACGCCGACCGAAGCGGCGGCGATGGCGGCGGTGTATGCCTTCATCATCGCAGTGTTCGTCTACAAGGACATGAGCCTGAAGCAAGTCCCCAAGGTCTTGCTGGACTCGGCGTCAATGTCGGCCATGCTGCTGTACATCATCACCAACGCGGTGCTGTTCTCCTTCCTGGTGACCAGCGAAAACATCCCGCAGGCGATGGCGGCGATGATCACCGACAGCGGTCTCGGCCCGATCACCTTCCTGCTGGTGGTGAACGTGCTGTTGCTGTTGGCCGGCAATGTGATGGAGCCGTCTTCGATCGTGCTGATCATGGCGCCGATTTTGTTCCCGGTAGCCATGAAACTGGGCATCGATCCGGTCCACTTCGGCATCCTGATCGTGGTCAACATGGAAGTCGGCATGTGCCATCCACCGGTCGGTCTGAACCTGTATGTGGCCTCGGGCATCACCAAGATGGGCATCACCGAGCTGACCATAGCGGTCATGCCGTGGCTGCTGACGATGCTGGCGTTCCTGGCGCTGGTGACCTATGTTCCGCAGATTTCACTGTGGTTGCCGAACCTGATGTTTAACTGATCCGACTGCCGCCAAGGCCCGTGCAGAGCGGGTCTTGGCGGAAAAGTTGATTTTTTGAAATGTTGTTAAAAAGTATGTTTTCCGTTTGCGCAAAAAATACTTTTAATGCTGGGCAAGTGCTGTTAAAGTGCGACCTTCGTCTGAAAAGACACCGAAATTTTTAGTCGCAGTATTGTTGTCGTTCAAGCTTTAAAAAACGAATTTAAAGTGGGTGATACATAACAAACGGTATTAATACCGAGGATACTGAGGAGACGTGGGTTCAAGAGACTGTTTTAACGGCCGGGACACACAGGGGTTACTTTGAGGCGCATCGTCAGATGCGCCTTTTTTATTTTCTGCGGCAGTTTTTATGCCGACAAGCCCAGCGGATGCATACCCGTCGGCGTCTGTATCAAGGCCAGCAAATGTGGCGCTTGCCCCGCAGTCGGCCGGTGCATGGCGACATGGCTTTGCAGACCGATCAGTTTCAGGTTTTCGGCGATCACTTCCGCTTCCGGATGGACGCCTTCCAGCTTGACCACCGCGCAGCCGAGGTCTTGCATGTTGTCGGTCGGATGGGTGGAGGTATTCCACTGGATCAGGCTCGGCATGACGCCGGCCATGACCAGTTGGCCGTCGGTGGGAATCGTGATGCGCCACTGCAGCGCGCCGCGACTCATTTCTTCGACCGGGCCGAGCGCAATTTCCGAGGCCGCCGTGGCCGCTTCAATGTCGTCGGTGCGCACCACCCAAGTCGCCAGGCGCGGTTTGCTGCCCGGCGCCAGATGATCCAGCCCGAACCAGCGGGCGCGCTGCGGCAACGACGCAGCCGGATTGATGGCGATGACTTCCAGATAAAAGCCGTGTCCCAGCTTGAGCAGGGCATTGTGGGTGCCGAGCCGCACGTGTTCGCCGCCGGCTTGCGGCGACACCCCCAGGGTTTGTTCGATATAGGCAATTCCTTCGGTGAGGGTAGCGGCGGTGACGACGAGGTGATCGGCGTGGCTGACTGGCATGGGCGGTAGTCTCTTGAGGTTGGCAGGGAGCGGCGGCGATGTGCTTAAATAGCGTATTCCATTTATATGTCTGAATGATGAACAATACTCAGGCCGTCGATATTTTTTCCGCCATCGTACACGTACCGTTCGGCGGCATCGGCATTCGCACCTCGGCCGGCGTGATCCAGGAGATGGTGTACCTGCCCAAGCATTTCCGCGAAAAAGACGCTGCCGACGCCTTGTCGGACAAGGCCGCCAAACAAATCCTGCGCTATATCGACAAGCCCGACTATACATTCAAGCTGCCGCTGGCCGAGGTCGGCTCTGCGTTCCAGCGCAGGGTATGGGACGCAATCGCCTCGATTCCTCGCGGCGAAGTGCGCACGTACGGCCAGATCGCCAAATTTATCCAATCGGCGCCGCGTGCGGTGGGGCAGGCCTGTGGCGCCAACTGGTTTCCGCTGATCGTGCCTTGTCATCGGGTGACGGCGGCCGGCGGCCTGGGCGGCTTTTCGCATCATGACGACGAAGACGGTTTTCCGCTCAGCGTAAAACGCTGGCTGCTGGCGCACGAAGGTGTCGATGGGTATTGACGCAGACAAGGCCGCCAAGCCGGCGCCAAAGGCACGCAAAAGCATCGCCGGCAGGGCGCCCAAGGTGGAAGCCACCGGCGCCAGCCTGGCCGCCATCGATGAATTTTGCGACACGCTGTGGCTGGAAGACGGCCTTGCCAAGAATTCACTGGAAGCCTACCGGCGCGACATGACGCTGTTTGCGCACTGGCTGCAGACTCAGCACCACAAGGATGTGCTGGCCACCACGGCGGACGATCTCAACGCCTACTTCGCTGCGCGCCACGGCGATACCAAGGCCAGTTCGGCCAATCGTCGACTGGCCGTGCTCAAACGTTTCTTCCTGCTGGCACTGCGCCAGAACCGCATCAGCGAAGATCCTTGTCTGCGCCTGCGCTCGGCCAAGCAGCCGCCGCGTTTTCCCAAGGTCTTGTCGGAAGCCCAGGTCGAGGCCTTGCTGGCCGCTCCCGATGTGACCATGCCGCTGGGGCTGCGCGACCGCACCATGCTCGAGCTGATGTATGCCAGCGGCTTGCGCGTCTCCGAGCTGGTATTGCTGAAATCGGTCGAGGTCGGCATGAACGAGGGCGTGCTGCGCATCACCGGCAAGGGCAATAAGACGCGCCTGGTGCCTTTCGGCGAAGAAGCGCGCAGCTGGATCGAGCGCTACCTGCACGATGGCCGTGGGCAGATCCTGGAAGGCCAGGTCGACGATGCGCTGTTCGTCACCGCGCGCGGCGGCGCCATGACGCGCCAGATGTTCTGGACCCTGATCAAGAAATACGCGCAGCAGGGCGATATCCGCGCCCCCTTGTCGCCGCATACCCTGCGGCATGCCTTCGCCACGCATTTGCTCAACCATGGCGCCGACTTGCGTGTGGTGCAGCTGCTGCTCGGCCATGCCGATATTTCGACGACACAAATTTACACGCACGTGGCGCGCGAGCGTCTCAAGAAACTGCATGCCGAACACCATCCGCGTGGTTGAAGCCGCGCAGATACGGCATAATGTGCGCCAAATCAGGTGCATTTTCATTGCATCGACCAGTACTTATGAGCGCCAAAAAAGACCATATCTCCGAAACTCCCGCCACGCAGTTCTTGCGCAAACAGGGCATTTCCTTTACCGAACATCCCTACGCCTATGAAGAGCACGGCGGCACCAGCGTATCGGCGCGCGCGCTGGGTGTGGACGAGCACAGCGTCGTCAAGACCCTGGTGATGCAGGACGAAGCGGCCAAGCCCATGCTGGTGCTGATGCATGGCGATCGCAAGGTTTCCACCAAAAACCTGGCGCGCCAGATCGGTTGTAAATCAGTGGAGCCTTGCAAGCCGGAGGTGGCCAATCGCCATTCCGGCTTCCTGATCGGCGGCACCTCGCCGTTCGGCACGCGCAAGGCCATGCCGGTGTATGTGGAGGGCAGCATCCTGGAATTGCCGAAGATTTACATCAACGGCGGCCGCCGCGGTTTTTTGATCGGCATCGTGCCGCAGGTGATAGTCAAGGTATTGCCCGGCAAGCCTGTACACTGCGCGCTGGAAGATAAGAACCCGCTTCACAAAGAAACATGAGCAGAACCCACAGGGAGCGGCCTATTTGGGCGGATTGCTGCGTGACGAATCGGGGGCAAGACGTCCAGTCTTGACCCCGATTCGCGCCTTGCACTCCATCCCAAACAGGACCTGCTCGCACTCATGTTTCTTTGTGAAACGGGTTCTAAGTCATTAAAAAGCCGTTACAAAACGGCATCAATAAAGAGGAACAGATGAATACAGTATTGTTTACGATTGCCGCCTACCTGATCGGCTCGATTTCGTTTGCCGTGGTGGTGAGCAAGGCCTTCGGCCTGTCGGACCCGCGCACCTATGGCTCCAAGAATCCCGGCGCTACCAACGTGCTGCGCAGCGGCAACAAGAAAGCAGCCGCGCTGACCCTGATCGGCGACGGCTTCAAGGGCTGGCTGGCAGTCTGGCTGGCGATCAAGTTCGGGCCGCAATTCGGTGTTGAAGATAGCGGTATTGCGCTGGTCACGATCGCGGTATTCCTCGGTCATTTGTGGCCGGTGTTTTTCCGCTTCGTCGGCGGCAAGGGAGTGGCCACAGCGCTGGGCATCTTGCTGGCCTTGAATGTCTGGCTGGGCGTGGCGACGCTGGTGACCTGGCTGGTGGTGGCCTACGCTTTCCGTTATTCGTCGCTGGCGGCATTGATTGCCAGCGTGTTCGCGCCGTTTTACTATGGTCTTTTGTTCGGCAGCGCCGACGGCATCTTGCTGGCGGTGCTGGCGATGAGCATCTTGCTGGTGTATCGTCACCGCAAGAACATCGCCAATCTGCTGGCGGGCAAGGAAAGCAAGATCGGTTCGAAGAAAAAATAAGTCCGCTGCGCATCGCGAGCAGGCGTAAAAAAGCCCGGTCCAAGCCGGGCTTTTTTACGCCTGCGGAGCTTCAACTCACGCCGCGCAATTCATCCAGCGGCCAGCGCGGCCGTACGTTGAAGGCATAGTCGCGCTTGGCGGCATCGGGATGTTCTTGCAGGCGCATGGCGCCGGCGAAGGCGATCATGGCGCCGTTGTCGGTGCAAAACTCCAGTTCCGGATAAAACACCTGGTAGCGGCGTTTTGCCGCGGCCGCGTTCAAGCCTTCGCGCAATTGCTTGTTGGCGCCGACGCCGCCGGCAATCACCAGGCGCTTCATGCCGGTGTGCTTGAGCGCATTCATGCATTTGGCGACCAGCACGTCGACGATGGCGTCGACGAAACCGCGCGCGATGTTGGCCTTGTCTTGCTCGCAGATATTGCCGGTCTGGTTTTTGACCACGGTCAGCACTGCGGTTTTCAGGCCCGAGAAGCTGAAGTCGAAGTTCTTGGAATGCAGCATCGGACGCGGCAATTGATACGCGCCGGGATCGCCGAACTCCGCCAGCCGCGAAATCGCCGGCCCGCCCGGATAGCTGAGGCCGAGCAGCTTGGCCGACTTGTCGAAGGCTTCGCCGGCGGCGTCGTCAAGCGTCTCGCCGAGTAAAGTGTATCGGCCGACGCCGTCGACCTGCATCAACTGCGTGTGACCGCCCGAGACCAGCAGCGCGATGAAGGGAAACGGCGGCGGATTCGATGACAGCAGCGGTGACAGCAAATGACCTTCCAGGTGATGCACGCCCAGCACCGGCTTGTCCAGCGACAGGCCCAGCCCGCAGGCTACCGAGGCGCCTACCAGCAGCGCGCCGGCAAGGCCGGGGCCCTGGGTGTAGGCGATGGCGTCGATGTCTTGATGGGCGATGCCGCTTTTTGCAAACACTTCGCGTAGCAGCGGAATCGCGCGGCGCACGTGGTCGCGCGAAGCCAGCTCGGGCACGACGCCGCCGTACTCTTGATGCATGGCGATCTGCGAATGCAGCGCGTGGGCGAGCAGGCCGCGTTGCGTGTCGTATAACGCCAGGCCGGTTTCATCGCAGGAAGATTCAACACCGAGAACTATCATTGCAGCAGGGGAAACAGTGAGAACGCAGATGCATTCGAAGGCGCTATTGTAAAGGAAAGGCGGAGGCGGCCGTGGCGGTGCACAAGCGCGCGTGCTTGGTGTACCCTTGCGCACATGAAAAACGAGGGTAATGCAATGACGGATACACAGGATTCAGGCAAGGACATGCTGGCTGCGGCCCGCTTCATCAAGGAAATCGGTCGCGGCAAGGACGGCGCCCGCAGTTTGGCGCGCGACGATGCGCAGACGCTGTACGCTGCCATGCTCGACAGCCGCGTGAGCGATCTGGAGCTGGGGGCAATCTTGCTGGCCATGCGCGTCAAGGGGGAATCAGTGGAAGAAATCGCCGGCTTCCTGGACGCCGCTGAAGCCTCGTTCGCACCGCTGCAGGCGCCGCCGGGCAAGTATGCGCCGGTGGTCATCCCGAGCTACAACGGCTCGCGCCACATGCCCAACCTGACGCCCTTGCTGGCCTTGCTGCTGGCGCGCCAAGGCGTACCGGTGCTGATGCACGGCGTCACCCAGGATCCGCAGCGCATCACCAGCGGCGAGATCTTCATTGAGCTCGGTATCGCGCACGTGGCCACGGTGGCCGATGCCGAAGCCGCACTGGCGCGCGGCGAACCCGCCTTCATGCCGATCCAGGCGCTGGCGCCGAAGCTGGCGCGCTTGCTGGCGATGCGGCGCGTGCTGGGGGTACGCAATTCGACCCACACGCTGGTCAAGATCATGCAGCCCTTCGCCGGCCCGGCATTGCGCCTGACTTCGTACACCCATCCCGAATACCTGGAAATGCTCGGCAAGTATTTCGTCAGCGCAGCGCCGCAAGCGCGCGGCGATGCTTTCCTGATGCGCGGCACCGAAGGCGAGACGGTTGCCAATGCGCGGCGCGCGCAGCAGATCGACTGGTTCCACGGCGGGCAGCGTACGCTGCTGGTGGAAAAACAAAAGCTGGCGGAAGAGATTCCCGATCTGCCGGAAGATCGCGATGCCGCCGCGACGGCACGCTGGACCAAGGCGGTGTTGGCCGGCGAGCGCTCAGTGCCGGAAGCGATTGCAGAGCAAATTGAACATTGCGTGGCGGTGGCGGCGGAGATTGCTGCGCGCAAACAGCTTGTAAGTCAGCGCGATGACTGCGGGCAATATTGACTACTCCCAGGCGGGGCGTTGTTACCCGGGCCGGACGGCGTTACGCGTGTCCGGCCGGTGACGGCAACGCCGACCTCAGGCTTTGGTTTTGGGGATGGGCTTTGCCAGAACGGGGGCGGTGATCTGCGCGAAGGCGAAGATGACTTCCTTGACGATCTTGCGTTGCGGCGCCGGCAGATTGATGAAGGCCTCGAAGGCTTCCCGTTCGCGGTAGCCAATGGCCTCTTCCCAGCGGGCGCGGCGTTTGTCGATGCGCTTGCCGATCTCTTCGCCGAAGCGCAGATGTTGCGGCGTGACAATCAGCCATTCGGCGAGCGTCTCGAGCTTGTCCTGATTGGGCATCGATTCACCCAGCAGCCAGCGACGCACGCCGTGCAGGGTCATCGGTTTTCCCCAATAGCGCAAATTGAACTCGCGTTCCAAGACGGCGGGTTTTGGCTCATATCCCGCTTTTTCCATCGAGGCGCGCAGTCGTTTTGCAAATTTTTCGTTCGCGTTTTCCATGACTGGAACTTACTGCCTAGTTGCTCAAAATTGGGTACGTTTGCGTTTCTTAATAATTACGCGAAGGATGTGACTTACAATCAACTCCGCTTAATGTCATGTCGTTTTATCTATATTGTCTTATTTTCAAGTTAGCTTGAAGATAACAATTGTAACCTGTCGGAATCTCCCAACATGACTACCAGCAAGACTTTCAGACCGGTAATGACTATTTCTCCGATAGAATTTTTTAACAAGCTACTAAGGCGAATGTATTCATTGATCATGACATCGGGCAACAAAGTAAAATTCAAAGATTGTTAAAAAAGTCCGTAAATTCTCGCTCCCGAAGACGGCCATGAAGAAGCCGGGATTTTTTAGGGCAAACAGACTAGAATAGGCTCTGATAAAGGGATTGCGCTGGATTGGCATGGTCGTCGCGAATGAATAATGAGCAAACGACGACCAAAGTATTCGCAAAAAAGTCATGCACGCATGGCAGTGTCGGCGGTGCATTTCCCCGCGACGTTTTTCTTCCCGCTTTGAATTGGTATCTGCTGCGCGTCCAAGAGCACCTGCGGCGCCAGACGGCTTTGCTTGTTGTTGTGAATTATCGAGATTCATTTCGTAACTTGCAGTGTGGATGGCGCAGTTCGTAAAGAACACGCAGACGGATTTTTCAAATCATGGCCGGCTCTTATAACCTCTTATTGATTTGCTTTTCGCTATTCGTTGCGACGCTTGCTTCGTACACGGTATTGGAAATCTCTGAACGCATCGCCTCCCAGGAAACAGCGCGTTATCGTCGCATGTGGCTGAGTGGTGGCGCACTGGTGTTCGGCGTCGGCATCTGGGCTACGCACTTCACCGGCATGCTGGCGTTCCAGTTGCCGATCAATGTCGGCTACAACGCCGTCATCACGACGCTCTCGCTGTTGTTGTGCATCGCCTTGTCGGTGTACCTGCTGCATCGCGCCACGCAACGCCGCTTGCGCTGGCCGCGCATGCTGACCGACGGCATGCTGCTGGGCGCCGGCATGGCGCTGGTGCATTACCTCGGACTTCACTCCATGCAAATTACCCCGGCGGTGCGCTATACGCCGTGGCTGGAAGGGGTGTCGATACTATCCACGATGGCCGTGGCGGTGCTCAATATCTGGATCATCTACACGCTCAATGTGCGCAAGAGCGATCATTTCTGGAAGCGCGTCACGCTGGCGGCGGTGCTCGGCCTTGGCATCTTCTTCATGCATGGCCTCAACATGGCTGCCGCCAATTTTTCGCCGGACAGCATCAGCAGCACTTACGGCAACATGGATCGCGACAACCTGATGAGCGCGGTGGTGCTCAGCACCTTGTTCGTGCTGATCGCCGCCCTGATTTTCAGCGGTGCACAAAAGACCAAGCTGCTCAAGAAGATCGTTGGTCGCACCAATGACAAGCTGCTGCATTTCGCCACGCATGATGTGCTGACCGGCTTGCCCAATCGCGCTTTGTTGGCGGAGCGCATCCAGCACGCCATCCATGTTTCCAAGCGCAGCGGTTTGTCGTTCGCGGTACTGTTCATGGACCTCGACGGTTTCAAGGCGATCAACGACTCGCTCGGCCATGCGGTCGGCGACGGCTTGCTGATTGCGGTCGGGCAGCGTATTCGCGACTGTATCCGTGGTGAAGATATGGTGTCGCGCATCGGCGGCGACGAGTTCGTGGTGGTGATGAGCAACCTGGCGTCGCCCGAGGTGGTGGAAAATCTGGCCGAGAATATCCTGAGCGTGTTGCGCCAGGATTTTCGCGTCGACGAAGCGACTTTGCGCGTGACGTCGAGCATCGGCATTGCGGTCTATCCAAACAGCGGCGAGACGGTCGACACGCTCATGAAGAACGCCGACGCGGCGATGTACGAAGCCAAGCAAAACGGACGCAATACTTATCGCTTCTTCGAGCCGGCCATGCACGCCAGCGCGATGCGCCACCTGAGCATACGCCACGCGCTGCAACTGGCGGTGGAGCACAACCAGTTGTCGCTGCACTTCCAGCCCAAGTTCGAAGGCCGACAGCGCACCCTGACCGGGGTCGAAGCGCTGTTGCGCTGGAATCATCCCGAGCTGGGCAGTATGAGCCCGACCGAATTCATCCCCATTGCCGAGCGTTCCGGGCAAATCATTCCTATCGGCGACTGGGTGTTGCGTGAGGTGTGTGCGCAGATCGTGCGCTGGGATGCGCAGGGTTTGCCGCCGGTGAAAGTGGCCCTGAATTTATCGCCGCTGCAGATGCGGCCGGACCTGGTCGACAGCGTCACGGCCATCGTCGGCCAGGCCGGCATTGCGCCGCAACGACTGATGTTCGAGATCACCGAAACGGCGGCCATGAAGAACGTGGAAAAAAGCGCACGCATCATCACCGACTTGCAGGCGCTTGGGTTCGACATCGCCATCGATGACTTCGGCGCCGGCTATTCCAGCCTCGCTTATTTGCAGCAATTCCATTGCCGCCAGCTCAAGATCGATCGCTTCTTCACTTCGCGCCTGGACCAGGGCGGCGACTCCGGGATCGCCATCGTGTCGGCCATCATCGCGCTGGCGCATGCCTTGAATATGGAAGTAGTGGCCGAAGGTGTAGAGACCGAGGCGCAGCTGGAAGCGTTGCAGAAACTCAATTGCGATCAGATGCAGGGCTTCTTGCTGGGACGTCCCGCTGCCGCAATCGACATGCAGCAACTGCTGGGGCCGGCGCGCGCCTTCGGCTGAGTAACCGGTCGATCAGTTCGCCGTAGTGATGCGCCGCTGCACCACGCGCAGATACCAGATCAGGAAGAACGCCACCACGCCGAGGCTGGCGCTGTTGCCCAGCCAGAAACCGGCGGCGCCATGCAGCCAGGCGGGCGAGAAGCCAAACGGATCGAGCCCCAGCACATAGCCGCCACCCAGACCGACACCCCACAGCGCCACCGCATAGATCACGGTCGGGATCACGGCCACCTTGTACGCGCGCAAGACGAAGGCGGTGGTGATTTGCAGCGAATCGAACAGCTGGTAAAACGCAATGAACAGGAATAGCGGCAACGCCGAAGCGATGATCACTTCATCGGGTGTGTAGGCGCGGATGATGAGCTCGCGCGCGAACCAGACCAGCACGCCGATGAGCACCGACAAGATCGCAGACAGCCGGATGCCGGCGCGAGAAATGGTCTTGGCCAGGCGCCAGTCGCGTGCGCCGATGGCCTGCGCCACCAGTGTGCCGGTGGCATTGGCCAGCGACAGCGGCAGCATGTACAGCACGGTGCCGACATTGGCCGTGATCTGGTGGCCGGAGACCGCCACCGCGCCCAGCCGCGCGATGAAAATCGCCATCAGCGTGAACGCCGTGACTTCGATGAAATAACTCAGTCCCATGGGAATGCCCAGCTTCAGCAGGCTGCGTTGTGCCGCCCATTGCGGCTTGATGAAGCCGCTGCCGAATACTTTGAGTTCGCGATAAATCGGCGCCCTGCGCACCAGCATCCAGCCGGTCAGCAACATCAGCCAGGCGATCAGACTGGTGGCGATGGCGCAGCCCGGGCCGCCGAACGCCGGCAGGCCGAGGCCGCCGAAAATGAACCAGGCATTGAGGGGGATTTTCAATAACAGAGCACCGATCTGGATTGCCATCACCATCTTGGGACGTGCAATTGCGGTGTTGAGCGCCGCATAGACGCGAAAGCCCAGCGTGGCCGGCAGCGCCAGCGCTTCGATGCGTAAATACAGCGTGGCTTTTCCGGCCAGCTCGGGCGAGGCTTGCGCAAACGACAGGAAGGCTGGCGAAAACAGCAGCACCAGGCAGCCGACGCAACTCAGGAACAGCGCCAGCCACAGCCCTTGTTTCACTTCACGGCCGATGTCTTCCAGCCGGCGCGCGCCATACAGTTGACCGATGATGGGCAGCAGCGCCTGCAACACGCCCGACAGGCCGACGAAGACGCTCACATAAATCGATACGCCCAGTGCCAGTGCCGCCAGGTCCATCGCCGAAAAGCGCGACACCATGGCGGTATCGATGACGCCATTGGCGATCAGCGCCAGCTGGCCTATCAAGATGGGCCAGGCCAGCGAAGCGATGCGTAAGGTATGGGAACGTTGAGTCATGCGGGGAGGCGATCAGGGTGGGCTTCTGGTGGAAGCCCGCGGCGGGTCTTTTCTGAATCTTTCTGAATGGAGGGTAGCGCGACGCTACCCCCGATTATCGCCCAATGCGGCGATACAGGCGGAAGCGCTCGTCGCGGTCGGAGGGGCGGCGGCCTTCCCACAGCAATTGCCAGCTGCCCTGGTACTGGCGCAGCATCTGTTCAGCGTTCTGGTTGTCGATACTGTCTTGCAGCAGCAGGAAGTCGCAGCGCATGTCAGGACGGTCTTCAAAACGGACATGACCGAAGTAGGCGAAAGAAGCGCGCTGCGCCGGTCCGACATTCGATTCCACGCATTGCTTGACGGCCGACATTTTCTCTTCGATCTGCTGCGCCACGCCGGCGTAGCTCTTGCCGTAGTTGACCCATGGCAGCCACAAGGTCATCAGCAGCACCCAGCACAAGACCACGCCGCCGGACGACAGCACCACCGCGCGCCACAGCACCGATGGGCGACGCGAAATGCGCCAGTGCACCAGCAGGATCCAGAAGATGCTGGTGATGATGGCAATCGCCAGCGCGATCATGTTGAAGCCAGGTTTGTAGCCCGGCGCCAGTTTGAAGGCGTTCCTGGCGATCTGCGCCGGCCAGCCGGTTTCCTTGGCGATCCAGCCGATCCAGATGAAGGCTGCGCAGGTGGTCAGCGTCATCACCGAGAACCAGTCCACCGCGTTGATGGCGCCGCGCTTCATGGTCGGCAGGCCGAAGGCCGCGAGGATGGCCAGTGCCGGCAGCAGCGGCAGCAGCATGCCTTGTTCACTGTGCACATTGAGCAGCACCAGCAAGGTCAGCGGGATGAAGAAGGCCAGCGGTAGCGAGATGTGCAGCGAATGCGGCTGGCGGCGCCAGGCGTAGACCGCCCAGCCGGCGAACGGCCAGGCCGGCCAGGCGAACCAGACGCCGTATTTGGCGAAGAACTTCAGCGAGGCCAGCGTGGGCCAGTTCAACTGATAGATATTCCAGCTCAGCCAGGTCGAGAATTGCGCACTGGCTTCCGGCAGCAGCGCGCCGATCGCCAGCACCCACACTACGCAGATCACCAGCGCGGTCGGCAGGGCCACGCCCAACAGCGACTTGAGCAGCGGGCGGTAATATAGTCCGGCCAACACCAGCAGGCCGATCAGCAGGCCGCTGGGCAGCAACCAGCCGTGCGTCAGCACCAGCAAGCCGAGCACCGTGCCGAGCGACAGCGATTGCTGCAATTTGTTGGTATCGAACACGCGCACCGCGCTGTACAAGGCATACGCCACCAGCGCGATTTGCAGCGTCTTGGCGCTGGTTTCGTGGCTGTGCAGCAGCAGGCCAAGGAAGCCGAGATAGATCAGGAAGGCGCCGTCAGCCAGCGTGCGGCCGAAATCGCGCGGCTCGGGCTGGCCGCCGAAGGCCAGTTTGAGCGGTTGCGCTTCATTGCGGCGGCCCAGCAGGTAGGTTGCGTACCAGATCGACAGCGAGCCGATCAGGAAACAACCCACCGTCGAGATGCGCGCCGCCAGCGGATCGCTCAGCAACCAGCCGAACAACTTGATGCAGATCGCACCGAACCAGTAGGCCAGCGGGCTTTCGGCCGGCATCGCCAGGCCGGCGATATTCGGCGCCAGCCAGTCTTGCAGGGTGCCATGCGCCATGGTCCACATGATGCCGAAGCTGGCGGCATCATCGTTTTTCCAGGGGTCGCGGCCGATCAGGCCGGGCAGGATATACAGCAGGCCAAGTGCAAACAGGCCCCAGCGAGGCAGAGCATTGGTCGCGGCGGCAGGGAGACGGACTGGCTTCATCAAGGTGTTATTGCTCTTGTCTAATTTTGCTGCACTGTTCGAGTGCAAATACAGGGTATCGGTTCGCAGGCGATATTGTGCAACAAAACCCTGTTAAAAGTTGTATTTGACCGTAACGCTCATCGGGGCGAATGCCTGCCGCTTGAGGCAGATGAGACAGTTCAGCCGTGAGCGGCGGGCAAAAAACAAAAAAGGCAGCCTGAGCTGCCTTTTTTGACATCGAGCAGAAATTATTCTGCAGCGATTGCAGTCTTGGAACCAACGGTACCGAACTTCTGGCGGAACTTCTCGACGCGACCAGCGGTGTCGACGATCTTGTGCTTGCCAGTGTAGAACGGGTGCGATTCGGAAGAAACTTCAATCTTCACGAGTGGGTATTCTTTACCTTCGAATTCGGCCTTTTCGCGTGTGCCGATAGTCGAACGGGTGATGAATTTGAAGTCGTTCGAAACGTCATGGAACAGAACTTCGCGGTAGTCAGGGTGAATGCCTTGTTTCATTTTTTTGCCTTGAGAATAATGGTAGCCAATCGTCACTTCGTCGGTCGTCTTGCCTCTTGACCCGATTGTCGATCACTTGCCGGGGGTGAAAAGTCCAAAATTATACAATGAAATCATGGGTTTGCGCCAAAGCTTAATCACTCGCGCGGGCGTGCTCCTGTTGTTTTCTGCCGATTCCCGACGATTTTCCGCGCGTTGGCATCTTGATACGTGCTTTTTTATGCCGCAAACGCGAGTCCAACGCCGCGGCCAAATGCTTTATCATTCAGCGCCCGTCAGGCTTCTGCGCCATTGCAGGGCAGACAACAGTCGGGCTGCGCCGACCTCCTTGTCATGTGTCTCTGCCTATAAATTAACGGAATAACAGACGCAGAATTATTCATTTTCGCTTATCCCTACGCCACTTCATACTGAGCCGCATGTAAAAGCAGCATGGACAGTGGTTCCTGCAGGCAAAACACAAACAACACAGACAACAGCACGACCGGCGGAGATGCGCGTCATTACGCGTCGTCTGCAGGCAATTTTCAGATCTAGGAATCGACATGGTAACAAGACAGGACTGTATTACGCTGGACCAGCAAGATGCGCTGGCCGCCTGCCGCGACAAGTTCGCGCTGCCCGAAGGTGAAATCTATCTCGATGGCAACTCGCTGGGTGCGATGCCCAAACACCTGCCGGCGCGCATGCAGGAAGTTATGGTCAAGGAATGGGGCAACGGCCTGATCCGCTCCTGGAACGACGCCAACTGGATCGACCTGCCCAAGCGCGTGGCGGCGCAAGTCGCACGCCTGATCGGCGCCGGCAAAGATGAAGTGATGGTGGCCGATTCTACCTCGGTCAACCTGTACAAGGCGCTGGTCGCCGCAGTGCGCCTGAATCCGGCGCGCAAGGTGATCCTGACCGAGCGCGGCAATTTCCCGACCGATCTCTATATTGCCCAGGGCGTGGCGGAAATCTTCAACCTCGAAATCCGCTACGTCGATTCGACGCCGCAAGCCGTGCTCGCCGGTCTCGACGACAGCGTCGCCGTGCTCATGCTGACCCACGTCAACTATCGCACCGGCCTGATTTATCCGATGCAGGAGATCACTGCCAAGGCCCATGCGGTCGGCGCGCTGGCGTTGTGGGATCTGGCGCACAGCGCCGGCGCCGTGGAAGTTGACCTGAACGGCGCCAAGGCCGACATGGCGGTTGGCTGCGGCTACAAATATCTGAATGGCGGCCCCGGCGCGCCGGCCTTCGTATTCGTCGCGGAACGCCACCACAAGGACATGCGTCAGCCGTTGTCGGGCTGGCACGGCCACGTGCGTCCATTTGAATTCGTGCTCGGCTACGAGCCGGCACCCGGCGTCGAAAGCATGCAATGCGGTACGCCGCCGCTGCTGTCGATGCTGTCGCTGGAAGCGGCGCTGCAAGTGTTTGACGGCGTCGAGATGAGCGCACTGCGCAAAAAGAGCGTGGCGCTGACCGAGCTGTTCATCCAGCTGGTCGACGACAAGCTCAAGCCTTACGACTTCGGCCTGGCCTCGCCGCGCGAGGCGGCGGTGCGCGGCAGCCAGGTGTCGCTTACGCACGAGCAAGGCTACGCCATCGTGCAGGCACTGATCGCGCGTGGCATCACCGGCGACTTCCGCATGCCGAACATCTTGCGTTTCGGCTTCACGCCGCTGTATGTGAGCTTCGCCAACGTCTACGACACCGTGCAGGCGATCGCCGAAATCATGGAAAGCGGCGAATGGAATCAGGACAAATTCCTCACCAAGAAGGCAGTGACCTGATCAGAAAAATTTAGCAGTCCAATTTTGACGCGCCGGCCTTGATGCCGGCGCTACCCGGTTGTCCCCAATCACCTCGACAGAAGGAGATGGGAATTAACGCTCTCGAGATAGAAATAAATCGCAGTGGGTAAAAATTAACGGGAGGAGTAGTGATGAAACTCAAAGGTGCAGTTGCGTCCGCGTTGTTGTTGGCGGGAGCAAGCGGAGTGGTCCATGCCGAAGACGGTGTAAAGATTTCCGGCTTTGTCGATATCAATCTGGAGCATTTGTCGACGCCGAAGAACAGCGTCAATCGTATTTCCAGCGGCGGCCTCAATGCATCGCGCATTGTCTTCAGCGGCGATGAAGATCTGGGAGGCGGCAGCAAGGCCTTCTTCACGCATGAAATGCAATTCTCTGCCGACACCGGCGCCGGTCCGACGCCACGTCAGTCTTTCGTCGGCCTGACCGGCCCGTGGGGAACGATCTCCATGGGACGTCAAAACACGCCGTCGTACTGGATCGCCGGCTATGCCGATCCGAGCTGGTCGGCTGACTACAGTCTCGTGAGCAACATGCAGTTTTTCTACGCGCCCTACCGCGAGAACAACTCGCTGGCCTACAACACGCCGCGCGTGGGCGGCTTCATGGGGCGCTTCATGGTCACCGCCGGTCAGGAAGACGGCTCCAGCAACGGCCGCTATGTCAGTACCGCCGTTGAATACCGCGAAGGCCCGCTGTTCGCCGGCGTCGTCAGCGATCTGAAGTACAACAAGAACGTCTTCGGCTCCAACATCCTGAGTTCGCGCGACAACTACTTTGCGTTGGCCTATCGTTTCGGTCCGGTTGAGCCAACCTTCATCTATCACACCTACAACGGCTACTACGCCTACCCGCCGTACGTCGGCTTTAACGCCAGCGGCTGGGATGCCCAGGCCGGCGTGCGCTGGCAGATCACGGATCGCCATCGCATCTTCGCCAGCTTCGTGGTCAAGAAGGATGACAAGAACGTCGCCATGTCGGACGCCAAGGGCATGTTGCTCGGCTACGGCTACAACCTGTCCAAGCGCACCGACCTGTACGCCAACTATGGCCGCATCAACGTGAAGAACAACACGACCGTGGCTTATCCGATGACGTTCAACAGCAGCGGTTCGCCGGCGCCAAACAGCGGCATTCAGCTGGGTATTCGCCACGCGTTCTGATGCGTTGATGTTCTGACACGTGGCAAAGAGGAACCGGCGCGAGCCGGTTCCGACCAGATTCAAGGAGGTGTTCAAATGAAAGAAGGAGTCATGAAAACAAAATTATTCCAATTCAACACGATCGTTGCATTGCTGGCCGGTGCGCTCGTCATGTCGGCGCACGCGCAGCAACCGCGCAGCGGCGTCAATCTGAACGCGCCCGATGCGCCGCAAGCGACACCGCAGCATCCGCTGCTGCCGGGCGAGCCTGCTTATCCGGCGCCAGGCACCTGGGGCTATGACAAGACCACCGGCAAATTCAAAAGCCCCGACATGGCGCCTGACGCCTACGGCGCACATCCGGTCGAAGGCAGCCTGCCTTACCTGGATCTGAATCAATACGAAAAGAACGTCAAGGTCGAAAACTTCACGCCTTACGTTGCCGGCGCAGGCCACAGCTGGCAGGCCTCGTTCGACTGGAACGGCCGCCGCTACCTGTATGACTATGAAACCTGGATGTACAACCTGTTCGACATTACCGATCCGCATGACATCAAGGTGGTGCAGCAGAAGACCTTCAACACCCGCGCCGGCGAACATCAGTTCGGCCCGTTCAACGTCAAGTTCAACAAGAAGCTGAACAAGATGATCGCGGTGCAATGCTACGAAATCACGCGCTACGGCCTGCTCTCCAACAAGTACACCAAGCCTGACGAAGTCAAAAATGTGCGTGCCCGCCAGATGTTGCGCGGCTTCCGTATTTTCGAAGTGACCAGCCCGCAATGGACCGACTGGAAACTGCTGTCCGAGACCTCGCTCGATCCTTATCACTCGGCGCAACAGCAGCCGCAGGAGGGTTCCGGCTGTCAGGACGTGCCGGTCTATAACGGTGACCAGTACCTGTTCGTCGCCGGCGCGCCGGACAACAGTTTCGCCAATCAAGAGTACAAGAACTACCTGTACACCGGCGGCCAGCTGGCGTTCGACGTCTCCGACCCAAGCAATCCGAAACGTCTGTCGATGTGGTGGGCGCCAGGTTCGCGTCTTGGTGAAGAAGAGGAATACAAGAAGAATCCTCGCGCCGGCAACAAGACCTCGTGGATGGGTTCGCGCATGCCGCTGTTCATTCCGAAACCGGTTGAACAGGGCGGCAAGTACGGCTACGCAGCGATGGGCGGCTTCGGCTTCTACGTCATCGACATTTCCGATCCGAAGAACATGAAGCAGGTGGCGCACATCGACATGCCGGTCAGCGTGACCGGCACCGAAGGCGACAACATCGACGTCTCCAAGGTCGAGTCGACCGGCATGGTCTACTACAGCGGCTATCCGATGACAGAAGATTGCTACGAACCGCTCAAGGCGATCTATTCGATCGACGTGCGCGATCCGAAGAATCCGAAGATCGTCAACACGCTGCCGACACCGGTGCCGCCGAAGGATGCGCCATTCACCGATTTCTGCCAGCGGCGCGGCAGCTTCGGTCCGAAGCGCAGCGGTTACGCCCAGATCCAGCCAGGTACGCCAAGCCCGCGCTACATGCCGTACTCGTACTACAACGCCGGCATGCAGATGTTTGACGTGAAGGATCCGCTGAACCCGACCATCGCCGCCTACTTCGTGCCGAAGATGATCGACCCGTCGCGTCATACCAAGGATGAGCAGACACAATCGATCCGTGCTCTGCCAAATCCGGTGCACAGCATCTTCGTCGAATGGGACCGTAACCTGGTGTGGGTGTTCTCCAATCACGGGATCTACACCTTGTCGGTGCCACCGCTTGGAAAACCTGTGTTCGGTATGCCGAAGAAATAAGAGCCAGCTATTGACGCTCGCAACAAATGAGGCGGGCGTCATTCATCTCGATGGATGACGCCTCGCCGCATGCAGTAAGGATCTTACGGGATCCGTGTTAAGGAAGTTCATTCTTTGTCCTTCTCTTGAGCTTGTGCCATTCAGTGTCGAAGCTGAATGGCACTTTTTTTGTCCGTTTTTTCAGGAACCCATCATGAATTTTCACACCGTCCTGTTCGTCGCATTGTCGTTGCCGGTTCTGTGTTCACCCGTTACCGGCATGGCGGCATCGGCCGCCGAAGAAAGCTGCCGCGTCTGCCACAAGATGGACAGCAAGCTGATCGGCCCAGCGTTTAATGATGTCGCCGCCCGCTACGGCAAGGACAAGGACGCCATCGCCAAGCTCAAGCGCAGCATGCTCGAGGGCAGCAGCGGCAAGTGGGGCACGATGGCCATGCCGCCCAACGCCGGACTGACCGAAGCCGAGGCCGAGCGCTTCGCGCATTGGATCATGAGCTTGAATAAAAAATAAGAAGGGAATGCGGGCGTGCAATACAGCAGGGATGCAGCAGGGCATGGAGCGGCGCTGCCGCCGGACACACGGTCCGGTCGGCAGGCTTTACAGGGAGTTTACTTCCACAGAGAGCACTTGGATTCTGCCTTGGTAGTCCAGGCCTGTTCAGCCGGAATGGTCTGCACCACCTTGTAGTAATCCCACGGATATTTCGACTCGGACGGCTTCTTCACTTCCATCAGGTACATGTCGTGCACCATGCGGCCGTCGGGGCGGATGTAACCGTTCTTGGTGAAGAAGTCATTGATCTTGGTCTTGTGCATTTGCGCGATGACTTTGTCGGGATCATCGGTGCCGGTGGCTTTCACCGCATTCAGATACTGGATCGTCGCCGAGTAATCGGCGGCTTGCAGCATCGACGGCATGCGCTTCATCTTGGCGAAGTAGCGCTTGGACCAGTCGCGGGTTTCCTGGTTCATGTCCCAGTACCAGCCGTCGGTGAGGTACATGCCTTGCGTGACTTGCAGGGTCAGCGCATGCACGTCGTTGATGAACATCAGCAAGCCGGCCAGCTTCATGGCCTTGTTGATGCCGAACTCGTTGGCCGCCTTGATCGAATTGATGGTGTCGCCGCCGGCATTGGCCAGGCCCAGGATCTGCGCCTTCGATGCCTGCGCCTGCAGCATGAAGGAGGAGAAGTCGGAGGCGCCCAGCGGATGCTTGACCGATCCCGCTACGGTGCCGCCATTGGCCTTGACGATGTCGGAGGTGTCCTTCTCCAGCGAGGCGCCGAAGGCGTAGTCGGCGGTCAGGAAGTACCAGCTCTTGCCGCCGTTCTTGACGATGGCCGAACCGGTGCCCTTGGCCAGTGCAACGGTGTCGTAGGCGTAGTGGATGGTGTAGGGCGAGCACTCTTCATTGGTCAGTCGCGCAGTGGCGCCGCCGACTGCAATGAAGGTCTTTTTCTTTTCCGCCGCCACCTTGGCCATGGCCAGGCTGGTGCCGGAATTGGTGCCGCCGATCAGCATGTCCACGCCTTGCTGGTCGAACCATTCGCGCGCCTTGGAGGCAGCGATGTCGGCCTTGTTCTGATGATCGGCGGTGACCAGCTCGATCTTCTTGCCGGCGACGGTCCCGCCGAAATCGGCAATCGCCATCTTGATCGCTTCGATGCCGCCCTGGCCGTCGATGTCGATGTAGACGCCGGACAAGTCAGTGATCAGACCGATCCTGACCACATCTCCTGAAATCTGCGCTGCCGCCGGTCCGGAAAATACTGCTACACATGCGGCGGCCACGGTCGCCGCGATGGCTGTCTTTCTGACGTTCATCTCTTGCTCCTCCTGATTGATTGTGTCTGCGATGCTGTTTTTATGCCGTCTGGTGGACGGTTGCCGGACTACCCCGGCCCGGGTAGATGGCCGGTGTGCTGCTTTGTTCTACAACGTACGACGGTGCTGCGCTTGCGGATGAATGCTGGCCGGAGAGTCGATGCCGGTATTGGCCTGAACCTGTCGGTTCGATGCTGTCTCGTGATTGAATTTTTATGGCCGGGTCTGTCTTTGCGCAGACCTCGGCGTGTGAAATAGTAGTGTACGGGGAAAATTGCGGTCAAGCGGTTTTTCGACGCCTGCGCAGGCAGAAAATGCAAAAAAAGTCGCGACCCGGAGCGCGGCTTCAGCGTGCAGGCGTCAACTTATTGATGCGCCGCCAGCCGCAAGATGCCGGAAAACTTCAGTAACTCGTTTTCCGCCACGTCGGACACCGCCCAGTAAGTCATTTCATCGCTGCTCCAGCGCACCAGGTGATAACCGCGACTGGTCTGCGCCTGCGGGCCGGCATCCTTGCTGTTGGTGGGCCAGATGTAGAGGTTGATGGGATGCTTCTGGTGGCGATAGATCAGCGCCGCCACCGGATGGCCGTCCAGGTAGTCGAGCCGGCCGCCTTCCAGCACGAAACCCTGGGCCGCGAGATCGATCACCGGCGGTGAAAAACTGAGCCTGCCGTTGAACCATGGCTTGACCGTATGCTGGTCGGTGGAAGCGACATCGGTCAGGTGATCGGCCTGCAGCGAGCGTACGTGGCTGGCGATGATTTCCTCGGTCATGCGCTCCTGCGCCGACGGCAGGCTGAGATAGAAGCCGACGCTCCAGGCGGCCAGCAGCAAGGTCGCCATCGCGCTGCCGAGTTGCAGCCAGTTGAAGTGCCAGCGTGCCAAGAAGTTGCTCCGGCGCGGCTTGTCTTGCGGCAATGTATTGGCGATGCGCGCGGCCAGGTCGGGCGGCGCATTGAAGCAGGCGGTTTCGCTCCTGACGCGTTTGCTGAGCGCGGCCTGTTCGGCGTATTCGCGCCGGCATTCTGCGCAAGTGTCGAGGTGGCGCTGCACCGCCAGCGTGTCGGCAATGCCGAGCTCCTGGTCAACCAAGGCCGGCAGCAGTTCCATGATTTCACTGTGTTCCATCATTCCCCCTGATTTGCCGGAGCAAGAATTTTCGCCAGCAGCTTGCGGCCGCGGCCCAGGCGCGACATGACCGTGCCGATCGGGATGCCGACGATGCCGGCGATTTGCTTGTACGACAGATCTTCCAGTTCGCGCATCACCATCACCTCGCGAAACTCCAGCGGCAGGCTGGCCAGCGCGCGCTGCAGCTGACGTTCGCTGTCCTTGCGCAGCAGCAGTTGCTCCGGATTGTTGTCGCGGTAGCGCAGGTCGCCGGCATCTGCCGTATCGAGGCTGTGGAACTCTTCGTCGAAGAGCGTGTTCTGCTGTTGCGCATGCTGTTCCTGGTACCAGGTGTAAAAGGTATTGCGCACGATGGTCAGCAGCCAGGCGCGCGCATCGTCGCCATGAAAGCCGTCCACGAAGCGGAATGCGCGCAGGCTGGCCTCTTGCACCAAGTCTTCCGCATCGTGGCGGCTGCGGGTGAGCCAGCAGGCCAGGTTGAATGCCGAATTCAGGTGCGGCATCACCAGCATCTGAAATCTTCCGTTCTTGGTCGGTTCGCTCATGCACGCGTTTCCATGGTCTATCACCACAAGACTGGCAATCCAGTGAATTTATTCCCGTTGCAGCGAAAAAAATAGCGGGAATAAATTATCGAAGACGGCGGTTAAGGGAGGTATCGATCAGGTGATCGGTCCAAACTCGGAGGTCGTCATGGGCAACGATAGTAACAATGATACGAACAATTACACCAGCACTGAGACGCACAATGATATCGACCGGCGCAAGTTCCTGCGCCTGGCCGGGCTGGGCGGCGTCATTTTTGCGTCGGGCCTGAGCGGTTGGGCGGCGGCGGCCGATGGCGGTGGTGTTGCTGCAGCGGAAGATTTTTTCTTCGTGCAGTTGTCGGATTCGCACTGGGGCTTTGAGGGCGACGTCAATCCGGACGCCAAAGGCACCTTGAAAAAGGCGGTGGAAACCGTGAACAGCCTGGAGCAACTGCCCGATTTCATCGTCTTCACGGGCGACCTGACGCACACCACGGATGATCCCAGAGAGCGCCGTCAACGCCTGGCCCAATTCAAGCAGATCGTGTCCGCGCTCAAGGTGAAGACGGTGCACTTCATGCCCGGCGAGCACGACGCCGCGCTGGACAACGGCAAGGCGTATCAGGAATTCTTCGGCAAGACGCACTACACCTTCGACCACAAGGGCGTGCACTTCATCGTGCTGGACAACGTCTCCGATCCGGCTGCGAGAATCGGCGACGAGCAACTGGCCTGGTTGGCGGCCGACCTGCAACAGCAGCCGGCCGACGCCAGGATCGTGGTGTTCACCCATCGCCCGCTGTTCGATCTGTATCCGCAATGGGACTGGGCCACCCGCGACGGCGCCAAAGCGGTGGAGCTGCTGATGCCGCACGCCAACGTCACCGTCTTCTACGGCCACATCCATCAGGAGAACCACCACATGACCGGCCACATCGCGCATCACTCGGCGAAGTCGCTGATCTTTCCCTTGCCGGCGCCGGGCTCGCAAGCCAAGCGCACGCCGTTGCCCTGGGATGCCGCGCATCCGTATCAGGGACTGGGCGTGCGCACGGTGAAACCGGAACCGCGCCCACGCAATACCGAATACACCCTGACCGAACTGGCCGTAGGAGCGGCGAAATCATGAGCGTGAATAAAATCGACAAAAAACGCCGCTTGTTGCTGGCCGCTTGCACGGCAGGCGGACTGGGCGCGATGGCGATTGCCGTGGCTCAGCCCAAGGAACGCGTCATCAAGGTGACGGCCAAGCGATTCGATTTTTCACCGAACGTCATTCCTTTGAAAAAAGGCGTGCCGGTGACATTAGCGCTGACCAGCCTCGATATCCCGATGGGCTTCAATGCGCCGGACTTCGGTGTACGCGCCGACATGTTGCCGGGTAAGGTCGCGAAGCTTCGCTTCATTCCGGACAAGACCGGCGAATTTACCTTTTACTGCGACATTTTCTGCGGCTCCGGCCATGAAAGCATGTCCGGTTCGCTGGTTGTAACCTGAGCATGACTTGAAAAGAGAAAAAGCCGTGAATCGCTTCACGGCTTTTTCGCAGGGAGGCTGAATTCTCAGCGCTTCACCGGCTTGCGATACCAGAGGAAGTAAATCACGCTGAGCAAGGCCACGAACGGAATACCCGACAGCAAGGTTGCCTTGAACTCGTCGGTGAAGTAAGTCGTCACCATGATCGCCAGCATCAGCACCACACCGATCAAGGTCAGCCATGGAAAGCCCCACATTCGGAACGCCAGCGGGCGGCCACCTTCCTTGCTCCAGCGGCGGCGGAAGCAGAAGTGCGTCACAAAGATCATCAGCCAGGTAAACATCGCACCGAACATCGACACCGACATCATCAGCGTGAACGAAGCCTTCGGGTACAGCACGCTCAGCGCGGTGGCAATGGCGATGCCGATGCACGACAAGCCGAGTGCCCGTACCGGCACGCCGCGCTTGCTGACCTTGCCGAACTGCGGCGAGGCGTAACCGGCGCGCGACAGGCTGAACATCATGCGGGTGGTGATGTAGAGCTGGCTGTTCATGGCCGACAGCGCTGCGATCAGCACCACGAAGTTGATGATGCCGGGCGCACCTGCCACGTGGATCGCTTCCATCACCAGCACGAACGGACTCTTGTCGGTGCCGGCCGCCGTCCACGGCAGGATCGCCAGCATCATCGCCAGCGTCAGCAGATAGAAAATCACCAGGCGGAACATGGCGGCGCGAAACGCGTGGGTGATGGCCTTTTCGGGTTCCTTGGCTTCACCGGCGGCGACGGCGATCATCTCGATGCTGAGGTAGCTGAAGATCGACACGATCACCGCCACCCAGGTGCCCCAGTAGCCCTTGGGGAAGAAGCCGCCGTGCGCCACATAGTTCTTGAAACCGATCGGGCCGTCGACCGGTGCGCCATAGACGATATACGCGCCCAGCAGGATGAAGCCGACGATGGCGACGATCTTGATCATCGAGAACCAGTATTCGATGAAGCCGAAGATGTTCACGCTCAGCGCGTTGACCAGGATCAACGCGCTCGAGAACAGTACGATCCAGAGCCACGCCGGCGAAGCGGGAAACCAGTACTGCATGTACAGCGCCACTGCGGTGACCTCGGTGCCCACCGCCAGCACGATTGAGGCCCAATAGGCGTAGCGCACCATGAAACCGGCCCAGGGACTGACGTAGTAGCCGGCATAGGCGCCGAACGAGCCAGAGGTCGGATGCGCCACCGTCATCTCGGCCAGGCAGCCCATCAGCAGCAGTGCAATGACGGCGCCGATGGCATAGCTGATGAGAACGCTGGGACCGGCGAAACCGATCGCAAAACCGCTGCCGAGGAACAGGCCGGTGCCGATCGCGCCGCCGATGGCGATCATCGACATCTGGGCGCTGCTCAAACTGCGTTGCAACCCCTTTTCCTGATCGACGATTCCCTGAAAGTGGTCGCTGCTATGCTGCATGATGTGTCTCCTGAGGATGTTTTACGTGGCTATCAAAGCACCGCTAGCGGCGTTGCAGCTCATCGCCGTACTAAAGTACTGTCTTCGTCGCTGCGCCTTGCTATCGGTACTTTGCTAGCCACTTTTTCAGCGCAGCATTATCTACTGCGCCGTATTACTCGTGTTGTTTCTGATGCGTGCATCAAATGCCGAAGAACCTGCGCGCATTACCCGCCAACAGCTGCGCATGCGTCGCTGCGCTGAAGCGGGTATCGCGGATCAGCTGGCCGACCTGTTGTTCGCCCAGTGGGTAGGGATAATCCGAACCCAGCATCACACGCTCTTCGCCCATGATGTCGACCAGCAATTCCAGCGCGCGGCTGTCGAACACCGCCGAGTCGACGTGGAAACGGTTGACGTAGGACGACGGCAGATTGGGGCAATCTTCGCGGATGATGTCGCGCTCGCGCCAGGCATTGTCGACCCGGCCCAGCAGGAAGGCGAAGCTGCCGCCGCCGTGCGCAAAGCAGATCTTGAGCGACTTCGGCAAGCGTTCAAACGCGCCCGACAGGATCAGCGAGAGGATGCCGAGCTGGGTTTCGGCCGGCATCGCCACCAGCCATGGCAGCATCCATTTTTTCATGCGCTGCTCGCCGCCCATCATGTCCCAGGGATGCACCAGCAGCGGAATGCCTTCGTTGGCGCAATGGGTCAGGAACACCAGCATTTCCTCGTCGTCGAGATCCTTGCTGCCGAGATGGTTGCCGATCTGTACGCCGATGTGGCCAATGCGCTTGGCGCGCGAGGCTTCCAGGCATGCCGCATCGATGTTTTGCAGCGGCACTTGCGCCAGTGTCTTGAGGCGCTTGGGATCGTGCGCGCACAGTTCGATGGCGTAGTCGTTCATGCGCTGCGCCCACGGTAAGGCTTGTTCCACCGGATAGCTGTAGCCGAACATCACCGGCGTGGCGCACATGATCTGCAGGTCGACGCCGGCCTTGTCCATTTCAGCGATGCGGCGCGTCGGGTCCCACAGCGCTGAATAGACCGGGCGGAACGGCTTGTTGCCGGTCATGATCATGCCGTGCTCGTTGTCCTTGACTTGCAGCCAGGGCGCAGCGTGCGGATCGAGCGCGGCGGCTTCGGCCTGGGTGATCGGCGGGAAAAAGTGCGAGTGAATGTCGATCACTCGCGGTTGTGCATTGCTCAAGGTTTCGCCCCTTGTTGTGTTATTTGGGTTGGTTGTGATGTGCGCGCGTGCTTGCCCGGGTGCGTGGCGCCGCAGTGCTTGCACAGGCGCAGGCCGGCGTCGCCGTAGAAGCGTTCGAACAGCGGTGGCAGGTCGGCGACGATGCTTTTCAATTGCACCTCGACGCGATACACCAGATGATGGCATTGCAGGCAATACCATTCAAAGCCGTCGGTGACGCCTGCCGGGCGCTGGCGCTCGATCACCATGCAGCGGCTGTCCGGCTCCGGCCGTTGCGGTGAATGGCGCACATGCGGCGGCAACAGGAAGATATCGCCTTCCTTGAGGTCGACGCGTTCGATCTTGCCGTTGTCCATGATCTCCAGATAGGCGTTGCCCTTGAACTGGTAAAAGAACTCTTCCAGCGGATCGTCATGGAAATCGGTGCGCTGGTTGGGCCCGCCGACCACGGTCACGATGAAGTCGGCGTCTTGCCAGACTTGCTGGTTGCCGACCGGGGGCTTGAGGCGATCGGCGTGATCGTCGAGCCATTTCTTGAAGTTAAGTGGCATGCCGTAAGTAAACACGCTGTCTCCCTATTTTGGTTTGTAAGCAATCGCCTTGATTTCGATGAGCAAGTGCGGGTGCGGCAACTGATGGACCGCCACCGTCGTGCGTGTAGGACCATCGTAATCGAAGTATTCGCCGTATACCTCGTTGTAGCCGCCGAAGTCGTTCATGTTGACGAGGAAAGTGGAAATCTCGACCACATCCGACAGCTCGGCGCCGACGCTGTGCAGGATGCCGCGGATATTCTCGATCACGGCGCGGGTCTGCGCTTTGATGTCGAGTTTGGTGGTGCCCATCTCATCGACTTCCACGCCTTCGAAACTGTTGTCAGGGCGGCGTGAACTGGTGCCGGAAACGAACAGGAAATCGCCGGCGCGTTTGACGTGCGGGAATTTGCCGCGCGGCAGCGCCTTGCCTTCGACCAGCTTGGCCTGGGTGTTCAGGGTGAGTTGATTCATGATGCTTTCCCGGTAAAGAATTCGACGCGACCCAGACCGCCGATGTCGGTGCTCACATGCAAACCGGGACGCAGGGCTTCGGCCGCTGTCGCCGCACCGGCCATGATCAGCGAGCCGGCCGGCAGCGACATCTCCGCAGCAGCAAGCAATTGCGATGCCTGCACGATGCTGCGCAGCGGATTGCCGAGGATGGCGCCGGTGCTGCCGAGCTGAACCGCATGGCCATTGAAACGCATTGTCACGCCACGGTTGGTCAGCGCACGCAGGTCTTCCACCTTGTCGGAAAACGCGCCGACGATCAGACCGGCGGACGAGCAATTGTCGGCCACCACGTCTTCCAGCGTGAACTTGAAATCGCGATAGCGCGAGTCGATGATTTCCATCGCCGGGGCCACGGCTTCGAGATAGTTGCCGGCTTCAAGCAGCGTCAGCGGACGATCAATCACTTTGCTGGTGAGGAAGCAGACTTCCGGCTCGACGCGCGGATGGATGAAATCGCCGAGATCAACCACGCCGCCTTCTTCGCGCAGCATGGCATCGGTCAGCAGGCCCCAGATCAGACTGTCGACGCCCATCTGGATCATCTTGGCGCGGCTGGTGAAGCCGAGCTTGATGCCGATCGGCTTTTCGCCGCGTGCGTGGCGCTGGGCGATCGAGGCTCGTTGAATGTGATAGGCCTGATCCAGCGAGAATGCATGCCTGGGCGTCAGCGGATCGACTTCATGGCGATCGCGCGCGGCGGCGTCCAGCGTGGTCGCCAGGGCTTGCAGACTGGCCGCGCTCATGCCGCCACCTTGGCGGTTTTGCGTTGCTCCAGCAGGTCCAGCGCGACGTCGACGATCATGTCTTCCTGACCACCGACCATACGGCGGCGACCCAGTTCGACCAGAATGTCGACGGCGGCGATGCCGTAGCGTTTCGCTGCCGCTTCGGCATGACGCAGGAAGCTGGAATACACACCGGCATAGCCGAGCGCCAGCGTCTCGCGGTCCACGCGCACCGGACGATCTTGCAGCGGGCGCACCAGATCGTCGGCGGCGTTCATCAGCGTGAACAATTCGGTGCCGTGCTGGTAGCCCAGGCGGTCGACGGCGGCGATGAATACTTCCAGCGGTGCATTACCGGCGCCTGCGCCCATGCCGGCCAGCGATGCGTCGACACGGTCGCAGCCGTGCTCCACCGCGACGATGGAATTGGCCACGCCCAGCGACAGATTATGATGCGCGTGCATGCCGGTTTCGGTTTCGGGTTTGAGCGTGTCCTTGAATGCCTTGAAGCGGTCGGCGACGTCGCGCATCGACAGCGCGCCGCCGGAGTCGACCACGTACACGCACTGTGCGCCGTAGGATTCCATCAGCTTGGCTTGCTGCGCCAAGGCGGCGGGCGTCGTCATGTGCGACATCATCAGGAAACCGACGGTATCCATGCCCAGTTTGCGTGCATGTTCGATGTGCTGTTTCGAGACGTCCGCTTCCGTGCAGTGCGTCGCCACGCGCACGGTGCGCGCACCGGCCGAATACGCGGCGTCGAGGTCGTGCACGGTGCCGATGCCGGGAATCAGCAAGGTCGCCACGCGTGCATGTTGCAGCACACCGGCGACGGCTTCGATCCATTCCAGATCGGTGTGTGCGCCGAAGCCGTAGTTGAAGCTCGATCCGCACAGGCCGTCGCCGTGGGCGACTTCGATGCTGTCGACTTTGGCGGCGTCGAGTTCTCTGGCGATGGCGACCGCGTGTTCCAGCGAATACTGATGGCGGATGGCGTGCATGCCGTCGCGCAGCGTGACGTCGGAGATGTAGATTTTCTTGTCGGTTTGCATGAGCGTTGTGTCCTTCCTTAATTCGCCAGACGCGCGGCGATGTTCTCGGCGGCAGCCATGGCGGCCGAGGTCATGATGTCGAGGTTGCCGGCGTAGGCGGGCAGGTAGTGCGCCGCACCTTCCACTTCGAGGAATACCGATACCTTGAGGCCGCCGACTTTGCCGAGACCCGGGATGTTGATCGGCTGATCGGCCGGAATGCGGTCGAACTGCACCTGCTGCTTGAGACGATAGCCGGGTACATAGGCGGCGACGTCGGCCACCATCTTTTCGATGGAGGCGCGGATCTCGTCTTCGTTGGCGCTGGCGTCGGCCAGGCAGAATACGGTGTCGCGCATGATCAGCGGCGGTTCGGCCGGGTTCATGATGATGATGGCCTTGCCGCGTGCGGCGCCGCCGACGCTGACGATGGCTTTGGCGGTGGTTTCGGTGAATTCGTCGATGTTGGCGCGCGTGCCGGGGCCGGCGGATTTGCTGGCGATGGACGCCACGATCTCAGCGTAATGCACGGTCGCCACGCGCGAGACGGCGCGCACCACGGGAATCGTCGCCTGGCCGCCGCAGGTCACCATGTTGATGTTGGGGCTGTCGAGATGTTCTTGCAGATTGACCACCGGGATCACGTAAGGGCCGATGGCGGCCGGCGTCAAATCGATGACCTGGATGCCATGCTCTTGCAGGATGCGGTTGTGCTCGGCGTGGGCGCCTGCAGAGGTGGCATCGAAGGCGATTTTGATCTTGCCGAAGCCGGGCAGTTTCGTCAGGCCCTGCACGCCTTCATGCGTGGTGGCCACGCCCATGCGGGCCGCACGCGCCAGGCCGTCGGAAGACGGATCGATGCCGACCATGGCGCCCATGTTCAGATGCTTGGAATTGCGCAAGACCTTGATCATCAGGTCGGTGCCGATGTTGCCGGAACCGATGATGGCGACGTCGACGCGTGGTGTTTCTTGTTCACTCATGCTGCTTCCTTAAATGTTGTCGTTATTCAGAAAAGAGCGCGCTGACGCGACCGAGTCCTTCGATCTGGGCGTCGAAGACGTCGCCGGCGGCGGCTGCCACCATCGGGCCGAGCGCGCCGGTCATGATGATGTCGCCCGGCTGCAGCGGATTGCCCACGCGCGCCATCACATCGGCCAGCCACACGGCGGCGTTGAGTGGATTGCCAAGGCAGGCCGCGCCAGCGCCGATCGACACCTGATCGCCGCGGCGTTCCATCAGCATGCCGCAGTTGAGGATGTCGAAATCGGCCAGCTTGACTGGACGTGAACCAAGCACGAACAGGCCGCCGGAGGCGTTGTCGGCAATCGTATCGGTCAGCCGGATGTCCCAACCGGCGACGCGGCTGCCGACGATTTCCAGCGCCGGCAACGCGTAGGCGGTGGCGTTGATGATGTCGGCCACGGTGTGCTTGGCGTGGTTCAACGGACGCTCGATGACGAGTGCGATTTCTGCTTCGATCTTGGGTTGCAGGATGCGCGCGATGTCGATGGCTTCGCCGTTGGCTACGCCCATGTCGGCGAACAGCATGCCGAAGTCGGGCTGGTCCACGCCCAATTGTTTTTGCACGGCTTTGGAAGTGAGGCCGATCTTGCGGCCGACCAGGCGGCGACCTTGCGCGATCCAGCGTTCGGTATTGCGTTGCTGGACGGCGTAGGCGGCGTCGACGTCGGTCGCGCCGATCAGGTCGCGCACCGGAGCGCAGGGCTGGGCCGTGGCATGTGCTTGCCACAGGCGTTCGGCGGCTTGTTCGATGGCAGTTGTCATAAGGTGGTCCTCAGGATTGGACGAAAGAGAATTCGATTTCGACAGTCGCACCCAGCGGCAACGCGACAACGCCGACGGTGGTGCGTGCCGGTGGTACGACTTCAGCGGTGAAGACGTCTTCCCAGGCGGCGTTGATTTCGGCAAAAGCGTCGAAGCGTGTGGTGAAGATGCGCGCGATCAGCAAATCGTCCAGCGTGACGTCGTAGTCGGGCATGGCCTTTTGCAGATTGGCGAGAATGGTGCGTGTCTCGGCGCCGGGGCCGCCGGCGGCCAGTTTGCCGGTGCCGGCATCGAGCGCCACCATGCCGGACACCTGCACCAGCGGGCCGATCTGCACGCAGGGGCTGTAGCGGAAACGTGGCGCGGGAATGGCGTCGGACTGGATGCAGACGCGGTTGTTCTTGATCGTGCTCATCTCACCTCCGCTCACAGCTTGATACAGATGTTGGTGACTTCCGAGTAGAAGTCCAGTGAATAGCGGCCGCCTTCGCGTCCCAGTCCCGATTGTTTGACGCCGCCGAACGGTGTGCGCAAGTCGCGCAGATACCAGGTGTTGACCCACACCAGTCCGGCTTCGATCTGCGGCGCGACGCGATGCGCACGCTTGAGGTCGGAGGTCCAGATGGCGCAGGCCAGGCCGTAGTCGCTGTCGTTGATGCGGGTGATCACTTCGTCTTCGGCGTCGAACGGCGCGATGTGGCAGACCGGGCCGAAAATTTCTTCGGTGACGCAGCGCGCATGGTCGGGCAGGCCGGTCCAGATGGTCGGTTGCACATAGGCGCCGTCGTCGCGTTCATCGTTGAACCTGGGCACGCCGCCGCCGGCTACCACGGTGGCGCCTTCTTCGACGGCGAGGCGGTAATAGGACAGCACCTTGTCGCGATGGCCGTGCGAGATCAGCGGTCCCATGTCGACGTTGTCTTCCGCCGGGTAGCCGATCTTCAGCGCCTGCGTTCTTTCTTTCATGGTCGCGACGAAGCGCTCAAAGAGGGGGCGTTCCACATACACGCGTTCCGAGCACAGGCAGACCTGGCCGGAGTTGGTGAAAGACGAGCGCATCACACCGGCCACGGCGGCGTCGAAATCGGCATCGGCGAACACCACGGCGGCATTCTTGCCGCCCAGCTCGAACGAGACTTCCTTCATGCCGTCGGCGACCGCTTTCATGATGGTGCTGCCGGTTTTCGATTCGCCGGTGAAGGTGATGGCATCGATGTCGGGATGGCGCGTGAGGAATTCGCCGGCCGAGTTGCCGCCGAAACCATGGATCAGGTTGAACACGCCGGGCGGCACGCCGGCGTCGCGTATCACTTCGGCCAGCAGCGTCGCGGAGGAGGGCGATTCTTCCGACGGTTTGGCCACCACCGTGTTGCCGCAGGCCAGCGCCGGTGCGACTTTCCAGGTGAACAGCAATAGCGGCAGGTTCCACGGCGAGATGATGCCGACTACACCGAGCGGCTTGCGCACGGTGTAGTTGAGTGCACCGAGGCCATCGGCGCTTTCGCTTTGGAACAGATCCGTGTTGGCGGTCTTGGCGAGGTCGGCGAAGGTGCGGAAATTGGCGATGCCGCGCGCCACGTCGAGCGTGCGCGCCTGCTGCACCGGCCGGCCGGTGTCGGCCACTTCGGCGGCGACGAATTCATCGAAGCGCGCCTGGATGCCGTCGGCGATCTTGTGCAGCATGGCGGCGCGTTCGGATACCGTCATGCGGCCCCAGGGACCGTTGAGTGCTGCTTGCGCCGCCTTGACGGCGGCGTCGACATTGCCGGCATCGGCTTCGCAGACGTCGGCGATGTGCTTGCCGTCGACCGGCGAGATATTGCGGAAGGTCTTGGCGCTGGCGACGAATTCGCCGTTGATGAAGTGTGATAACTGCGGACGCAGTTGTGTTGCTGATGTCGAACTCACGAGCAGGTCTCCCGATAAAAAGCGTGCGGATTCCGGCAACCGGGGTGGTCGTCGCCAGCGTTGCGCATCGGCTGTTTGTCGAGGTCGATGCGGACACTGCGCAGGCCACTTGATTACTTGCTTTTGCGCCGGTTTTTCTTGTCGTTTGACCGTTAGCGCGGGCTTGCCGGATCACTTGTTGGGGCTAGTATAGGGAGAGCTAGATATGAAACATAATGAAAAAGCAGGACTTTAGTATTCCAAGAATTTATGGCTGAAGCGCTGCTATATAGATGTCGACATCTGCCGTCAACAGCGCGTAAATAGCGGATATTTGTCGGAATGATGATGATTTTTACGAGTGTAAGAGAGGACGCCCTGCGCTGTTGCAGGGCCCGATGGCGGCGGATTCAATACTCCGCTGCGGTCTCTTTGAGGCAGGTGATGAAGGCGTGCGCAGCCGGTGTCGGCTGGCGGTCGGTGCGGATGGAATAGCCGATGTCGCCGAAGTCGCCGAGGTCGCCCAGCTCCAGTATCGACAACAGGTTGAGATTGGCGAAATGCTGGGCCACGGCGCGCGGCATCAGCGAAATTGACGGCGAGTCCTGCATCAGGCCGATGTTGGTCAGCACCGACAGCGATTCCACCACGTTGGTCGGAATGCTGAGACCGGCGTCGAGGAACAGATGTTCGGCGGTCAGGCGCGCCGGCGACACTTGCAGCGGGAAAATCCACGGCCAGTCGAGCAGGTCGGACAGCTGGATATCGATGCGTTTGGCCAGCGGATGCTTGCAGCCGACCACGGCGCACAGTGCCTCGCGGTACAGCACGCTGTGTTCAAAGGCATACATGCGCGCCAGCGGCAGGTCGCGTTCGGGCAGGCGGCCGACCACGATGTCGAGTTCGCCGGTGGCCAGCGCCGGAAACAATTGATCGGTCGGGCCGTCGCGCACGGTGATCAGGACGCCAGGGCGCTGCTGCTTGAGGCGCGTGATCGCTTGCGGCAGCAGTCGTGCCGACGCCGAGATCACAGTGCCGATGATGACGTGGCCGCTGTCGCCGGTGCGGAAGGTATTGAGTTCGTCGGTGAGATAGCGCAGCTCGGCGATCACGGTCTTGACGCGGGTGCCCAGCAGCGTGCCGTAGCAGGTCGGCGTGACGCCGCGGTTGGTGCGTTCGAACAGCGGCACGTCGAGGTCGGCTTCCAGTTCCTGGATGGCCTTGGTGACGGCGGGCTGGGTCAGGTTCAGTTCGCGCGCGGCGCGCGCGATCGAGGATGAGCTGAGCACGCGTTCAAAAATCAGCAAGGGCTTCAATTTGAGACGGCGCAGCATGACATCGGTCAGCGGAATATTGGCCCGTGGATGAGTGGCGCTGTGGTCGGACATCGGTATTGTCTCCCTGCCGCGGCGATAGCGCATCGCTGCGGACAGTCTCGTTGGTAGCTCGGCATTCCGGCGGAATGCTCGGTCCCCGGTCATGCAAGAGACATGCCATTGCGGCAACGGTCTGCGTTGTATGCCGGTGAATTTAGTCGGCACAGTTTACTGTATCTGCGCCGTGCGTCTGCGAGAAAAATGTAAGTGGGCTGATTTGCGGCGACCCGCTCATTTTTTGAAGACAACCGTCCTCCTGACGATAGTCAGCACCAAGCGTCGTGCGTTGCTCGGTCGCCGTATCGACCGTCAATACAATGCTGGGGCCCGGCGTTCGCTGGGACGGCGATGGCAAACAAGGCTGTATTGCCGGGGTTTGCGGAGAGCATCGACGTAAAAAAATCCGCCGGGTCGCCCGGGCGGATTTTTTAAGAGCCGATAACTTGAAAGGTGACGGATACGGTGTCGCCGGCAAGGCGTTGCAACGCTGCCAGCGGCGTTGTGTCTTTACCTTTCGCTGCCGCGACGCATCATGTCGAAAAACTCGGCATTGTTCTTGGTCGACTTCATCTTGTCGAGGATGAATTCCATCGCTTCGATTTCGTCCATGTCGTACATCAGCTTGCGCAAGACCCAGATTTTTTGCAGCTGGTCGGGCTTGATCAGCAATTCTTCGCGGCGGGTGCCGGACTTGCTCAGGTTGATCGCCGGGTACACGCGTTTCTCGGCGAGGCGGCGTTCCAGGTGGACTTCCATGTTGCCGGTGCCCTTGAATTCTTCGTAGATCACGTCATCCATGCGGCTGCCGGTTTCGATCAGCGCGGTGGCGATGATGGTCAGCGAGCCGCCTTCTTCGATGTTGCGCGCGGCGCCGAAGAAACGCTTCGGACGTTGCAGTGCGTTGGCGTCGACACCGCCGGTCAGGACCTTGCCGGAGGCCGGGATCACGGTATTGTACGCGCGCGCCAGACGAGTAATCGAGTCCAGCAGGATGACCACGTCCTTCTTCATTTCAACCAAGCGCTTGGCTTTTTCGAGCACCATTTCAGCGACTTGCACGTGACGTGTGGCCGGTTCGTCGAAGGTCGATGCAACGACTTCGCCGCGCACCGAGCGCTGCATTTCCGTCACTTCTTCCGGACGTTCGTCGATCAGCAGGACGATCATCACGGTGTCGGGATGGTTGGTGGTGATGGCGTGGGCGATGTGTTGCAGCATGACCGATTTACCGGACTTCGGCGATGCCACCAGCAGGCCGCGTTGGCCGCGGCCGATTGGTGCGATCAGGTCGATGATGCGGCCGGTGATGTTTTCCTCGCCGCGCATTTCGCGCTCAAGCTGCATGATCTTGTTCGGATGCAGCGGCGTCAGGTTTTCAAACAGGATGCGGTGCTTGGAGGCTTCCGGCGCTTCGCCGTTGACCTTGTCGACCTTGACCAGGGCAAAGTAGCGCTCGCCGTCTTTCGGGGTGCGCACTTCGCCTTCGATGGAGTCGCCGGTGTGCAGGTTGAAGCGGCGGATTTGCGAGGGCGAGATATAAATGTCGTCGGTGGACGCCATGTAGCTGGCGTCGGGCGAGCGCAGGAAGCCGAAGCCGTCAGGCAACACTTCGAGGGCGCCATCGCCAAAAATCTGTTCGCCTGATTTCGCGCGTTTTTTGAGGATCGCGAACATCAGTTCTTGTTTGCGCAGGCGCGCTGCGTTATCGATGTCCAGGCCAATTGCCATTTCAAGCAATGCGGAGACGTGTAACGCCTTTAATTCTGATAAGTGCATATGAGTGT
>Ga0209913_1000111_pt1 | contig 90863 bp, 81 predicted proteins | sample PersoiDNA2013203_FD_185805 | JGI IMG/M metagenome (GOLD analysis project Ga0209913, IMG submission 185805) | Permafrost soil microbial communities from the Arctic, to analyse light accelerated degradation of dissolved organic matter (DOM) -... | ecosystem: Environmental > Terrestrial > Soil >...
CGCATTCTGAACCACAGTTCAGTTGGCGGCTTCCAAACCGTTCTTGAAGTGTTCCTGCATCCGCCGCACGGACAGCGCCGCGTCCCGTGACGCAATGGCTTCCATCAGGGCACGGTGCTCATTCAATGATTCTTCGATGCGCCCTGATTTCAGCAGCGAGTTGTGGCGGTTGAGCTTCATCACCTTTCGCAGATCGGCCACCATCTGGTCGCGCCAGCGGTTGTTGGCAATCTCCAGCAAGCGCATGTGAAAGCGTTCATTAATCTCAAAAAAAAGTTCCCGGTCCTGCCGGTCAGGGTTTGCTGCCGCTTCCAGTTCAAGGTGCAGCGCCTGCAGCTCTTCAATTTGGGGTGCCGTGGCCGTTGTTGCCACCACGCCGGCGCCATCAGATTCCAGCAGGCTGAGCAGGTGGTACACATCTGACAAGTCGCGTTCGGACACCTCGGTCACATAAGCACCACGGCGCACTTTCATGGTGACCAGGCCTTCGGCCGCCAGCACTTTGAGCGCTTCACGCAGCGGCGTGCGGCTGATGCCATAGGCTTCGGCAATTTTCAGCTCGTCAATCCAGCTCCCGGGCGCCAGTTCACGCGCGAAAATGCGCTGACGCAGGAGCTCAGCCACCTCTTCATAGAGTGCGCGGGGAGAGAGGGAAAGTGCTGACATAAGGTGAATTGTAAGCTTGAAATAATATTTTGAATCAATAATTATAAATAACGTAAACTACAAGCATCGTATCGAGACAAGCACGGGCCGAAGAGGTCCGTGATTATTCGGTACACGATTGATTTTGATAAACCCATTGCGAACGGCCTCTGTCATGACCCAAAACAACCCTGAATTTCAGACTGCCAGCCTTGAGGCCTGGGCCAAGGCGGCCGCCAAGTCCGCTCCGGGCGGCAATGTGGAGGCACTCAACTGGCATACGCCGGACGGCATCACGGTCAAGCCGCTTTACACCGCTGCCGATACCAAAAATCTGCCTTACGCCAACACCTTGCCGGGCTTTGAGCCCTACTTGCGCGGACCGCAGGCCACCATGTACGCGGTGCGGCCTTGGACGATTCGGCAATACGCCGGTTTTTCCACCGCCGAAGAATCCAACGCGTTTTACCGCAAGGCGCTGGCTGCGGGCGGGCAGGGCGTGAGCGTGGCGTTCGATCTGGCCACGCACCGTGGCTACGACAGCGACCATCCCCGCGTCACAGGTGACGTGGGCAAGGCGGGTGTGGCGATTGATTCGGTCGAAGACATGAAAGTTCTGTTCGACCAGATTCCGCTGGACAAGGTGAGCGTGTCCATGACCATGAACGGTGCCGTGCTGCCGGTGCTGGCGGGCTACGTGGTGGCGGCCGAAGAGCAGGGTGTGTCTCAGGATAAATTGAGCGGAACGATTCAGAACGATATCCTGAAAGAGTTCATGGTGCGCAACACCTACATCTACCCGCCTGCACCTTCCATGCGCATCATTGGCGACATCATTGAGTACACGGCCAAGAACATGCCGAAGTTCAACTCGATCAGCATTTCGGGCTACCACATGCAGGAAGCCGGCGCCAACCAGGCGCTGGAACTGGCCTTCACGCTGGCCGACGGCAAGGAATATGTGAAGACCGCTATTGCCAAGGGCATGGATGTGGACGAGTTCGCCGGGCGGCTCTCTTTCTTCTGGGCCATCGGCATGAACTTCTATCTGGAAGTCGCCAAGATGCGTGCCGCGCGCCTGCTGTGGTGCCGCATCATGAAAGGCTTCAACGCCAAGTCGCCCAAGTCGCTGATGCTGCGCACCCACTGCCAGACCAGTGGCTGGAGTCTGACCGAGCAAGACCCCTACAACAACGTGGTGCGCACCACCATTGAAGCCATGGCGGCCGTGTTTGGCGGCACGCAGAGTCTGCATACCAACAGCTTTGACGAAGCCATTGCGCTGCCCACCGAATTCAGCTCGCGCATTGCCCGCAACACCCAGCTCATCATTCAGGAAGAAACCCATATTCCGAACGTGATCGACCCCTGGGCTGGCAGTTACATGATGGAAAAGCTGACGCAAGACATGGCAGACGCGGCCTGGACGCTGATTGAAGAAGTCGAGGCCATGGGTGGCATGACCCAGGCCGTGGACAGCGGCTGGGCCAAGCTGAAAATTGAAGCTGCTGCGGCCGAAAAGCAGGCCCGCATTGACAGCGGAAAAGACGTGATCGTCGGCGTCAACAAGTACAAGCTCAAGACCGAAGATGCGATTGAATCGCGCGATATTGACAACGTGGCGGTGCGCGACGGGCAGATCGAGCGTCTCAAAAGTATCAAGCAAAAAAGGGACTCTGCCCTCGTGGATGCTGCGTTGACAGCTATTACTTTTGCAGCGGAAACGGGTGAAGGAAATTTGCTGGATCTGGTGATCAAAGCGATGCGCCTGCGCGCTACCGTGGGTGAGGTGAGTGATGCCATGGAAAAAATTTATGGGCGCCACCGCGCCGACACACAAAAGGTGACCGGCGTGTATGCAGCAGCTTATGACTCCGCCGAAGGCTGGGAAGCCCTCAAGACTGAAATCAACGCTTTTGCCGAGGCTCAGGGCCGGCGCCCGCGTGTCATGATTTCCAAACTCGGTCAGGATGGCCATGACCGCGGCGCCAAAGTGGTGGCCACGGCGTTTGCTGACTTGGGTTTTGACGTGGACATGGGCCCGCTGTTCCAGACGCCTGAAGAATGCGCCCGCCAGGCGATTGAAAACGACGTGCATGCCGTCGGCGTGAGCACGTTGGCGGCAGGCCACAAAACCCTGGTGCCCGCCATCATTGCCGAACTCAAGAAGCAGGGCGCTGACGACATCATCGTCTTCGTGGGTGGCGTGATTCCACGCCAGGATTACGAGATGCTGTACGAGGCGGGCGTCAAGGGCATTTACGGCCCCGGCACGCCGATTCCGGCCAGCGCGAAAGACGTGCTGGAGCAGATCAAGAAAGCGTTAGGTGTTTGAAATTCACGTCGTTACACTGTAATACCGTATTTCAACAGGAGCTGATTATGGCTATTTCCGTTCGCATGGACCCCTTACTCGAAAAGGAAATGGAGCTTGCCGCCAAACGCAAGGGCCTGACCAAGTCGCAATTCGTCATCAACGCCGTGCAAATGGCATTGGGCAAGCGCGACCCGCATGCCTTGATGAAAGCCATCGTGGCAGAAGAGGAACAACGCGCGTATGGTCCGGCAGCCTTGGCTAGCGAGCGCGCTGCTGCAAAGTCTTTTGAAGGGTACGAGCAACCCTATGACACCGAGGCCGCACGCGCTCAACTGTTAGGCAAACTCAAGGACAAGCATGGTTGCAGCGGCGCTTGTTGATGCCAGCGCCTTGGTGGCGTTGTTTGGGCGCGACCAGCCTCGGCAGTCGCACTACGTTGGCCTGTTTGAACAAGCAGCCATAGAGCATTGGATGCTGGCATCCACATGGCCTTGCGTGACGGAGGCCAGCCACTTGCTGGGCTTGCCAAGGCGCTACGCCTTGCTGCGTTGGGTGGCGGCTGGTGGGGTAACGATTTACCCGATTGATCAGGAGACCCTGGAGAGCATGGTCGAATTCATGCGCCAGTACACAGAAGAACCGCGCACCGAGATGGATTTGGCAGCTGCGTCCTTGTATTGGTTGGCGGCAGACACCGGTGTAAACCGCATCATGACGCTGGATGTGCGAGACTTTTCCCGCTACCGCCTGCCCGATGGTCGCTCGTTTGAGATTCTGTGATTGATGACTTCAACCATGCCGACCTTGAGTCCTGTTTCAGCCGTCGATTTTGACGACATGGTGGCGCTGCGCATTGAGGCGCTGCGCGAAAGTCTTGAGCGCTTGGGGCGCTTTGATCCGGTTCGTGCGCGCGAGCGACTGGCAGCGGGATTTGCACCGAAACACATGCGCCACATCGAGCTTGATGGTGAGCGCATCGGGTTCATTACTTTGCGTCCGGACTCCGGGCCGGTGCCGCCCGCCTTGCACCTGGATCACCTGTATATCCGGCCCGCTTGCCAGGGGCGGGGCATCGGCGCGTGGGCGCTGGATTGTGCCAAGGCGCAGGCGGTAAGTCAGGACTGTGACATCACCTTGTCGGCACTGAAACAAAGCGCAGCCAATCGCTTTTACCTGCGTCATGGCTTCGTTCAAGTCATTGAGGCCGAGTTTGATCTGGATTACCGCTGGTCCCGACCTCAGGGAGTGCTGGCGTGAGCGCCCTCGAATCGATTCGTCACGGTTCGGCTTCGGTGCAACGCCGCGCCATCGCCAAGTCCATCACTTTGCTGGAATCGACCCGCGCCGACCACCGGGTGCAGGCTGACGAGCTTTTGACCGCCTTGCTGCTTCACACCGGCAGATCATTCCGTCTCGGCATCAGCGGTGTACCAGGCGTTGGCAAATCCACCTTTATTGAGGTGCTGGGCCTGTACCTGATCGGTCAGGGCCACCGCGTGGCGGTGCTGACCATTGACCCGTCTTCCACCGTCTCGGGTGGATCGATCCTGGGTGACAAGACGCGCATGGAAAAGCTCTCGGTGCATGAGCACGCCTACATCCGCCCCAGCCCCAGCAGCGGCACGCTCGGCGGTGTGGCCGAAAAAACGCGTGAAGCGATGCTGGTGTGTGAGGCCGCAGGTTATGACGTGGTGATTGTCGAAACCGTGGGCGTGGGGCAGTCCGAGACCGCCGTGGCCAACATGACCGACATGTTTGTGCTGATGCAACTGCCCAACGCGGGTGACGATCTGCAGGCCATCAAAAAAGGCGTGATGGAACTGGCTGATCTGGTGGTGATCAATAAGGCTGATATTGACCCCCATGCCGCCACGCGGGCGCAAGCGCAGATCACCTCGTCACTGCGCTTGCTGGGCTTGCATGGCAACCCGGAACATGCGCATCACAATGAAGCAATCTGGCATCCGCAAGTGATTCAAATCAGTGCCCTGAAAGGGCAGGGCGTGGAAACCTTCTGGGCTTCGGTGCAGCATTTCAAGGCGCTGCAAACACAAAGTGGCAACTTCGCCGCACGCCGCCAGCAGCAATCACTGGCCTGGATGTGGGAGCGCATTGACGCTGGTTTGAAGCAGGCGTTTCGCCAGCACCCGCAAGTGCAGGCGCTACTGCCCCAACTGACCCAGGCGGTTCTGGAAGGCCGCATGGCGGCCTCCACTGCAGCACGAAATTTGCTATCTGCCCAGATAAATAGGGCGTAGTTAGCTATAAAAATAGTAGTACACATCGACCGAGACGATCACACCTTAAGAAAGAGAAAACCATGCACGACATCCTTGAACAACTTGAAGCCAAACGCGAGCTTGCGCGCTTGGGGGGTGGCCAAAAGCGCATTGACGCGCAACACAAAAAAGGCAAGCTCACAGCCCGCGAACGCCTGGAATTGCTGCTCGACGAGGGCACGTTTGAAGAGTGGGACATGTTCGTCGAACACCGTTGCGTGGATTTCGGCATGCAGGATCAGAAGATTCCGGGCGATGGCGTGGTCACCGGCTACGGCATGATCAATGGCCGCCTGGTGTTCGTTTTTAGCCAGGATTTCACCGTGTTTGGTGGCGCCTTGAGCGAGGCGCACGCGGAAAAAATTTGCAAGGTGATGGACCAGGCCATGAAGGTCGGTGCCCCCGTGATTGGGCTGAACGACTCGGGCGGTGCCCGTATTCAGGAAGGTGTGGCGTCTCTGGGCGGTTACGCTGATGTGTTCCAGCGCAACGTGATGGCCAGTGGCGTGGTGCCGCAGATCAGCATGATCATGGGCCCCTGTGCCGGGGGTGCGGTGTACTCACCGGCCATGACCGATTTCATCTTCATGGTCAAGGACAGTTCCTACATGTTCGTCACCGGCCCCGAGGTGGTGAAGACCGTGACGCACGAAGAGGTGACGGCCGAAGAGCTGGGTGGCGCCATCAGCCACACCACCCGGAGCGGCGTGGCCGACTTGGCATTTGAGAACGATGTGGAAGCGTTGTTGATGCTGCGTCGCCTCTACAACTACCTGCCACTCAACAACCGCGAGAAAGCACCGGTGCGCCGCAGTGGCGACCCGGCCGACCGCATGGACCTGAGCCTGGACTCGCTGGTGCCCGACAACGCCAACAAACCCTATGACATGAAGGAGCTGATCGTCAAGACCGTGGACGACGGTGACTTTTTTGAGATGCAACCCGAGTACGCCAAGAACATCCTGATTGGCTTTGGCCGCATGGAAGGCCAGACCGTGGGCATTGTGGCCAATCAGCCGCTGGTGCTGGCTGGGTGTCTGGACATCAAGAGCTCGATCAAGGCGGCGCGCTTTGTGCGCTTTTGCGACGCCTTCAACATCCCGGTCATCACCTTTGTCGATGTGCCTGGCTTCATGCCCGGCACGGCGCAGGAGTATGGAGGCATCATCAAGCACGGTGCCAAGCTGCTGTACGCCTTTGCCGAGTGCACGGTGCCAAAGATTACCGTCATTACCCGCAAAGCCTACGGTGGCGCTTACGACGTGATGAGCTCCAAGCACCTGCGCGGTGACGTCAACCTAGCTTGGCCCAACGCCGAAATTGCGGTGATGGGCGCCAAGGGTGCGGTGGAAATCATCTTCCGCGAAGACAAGGGCGACCCGGCCAAGCTGGCTGCCAGGGAAGCCGAGTACAAGGCCCGCTTTGCCAACCCGTTTGTGGCTGGGGCCCGGGGGTTTATTGACGACGTGATTCTGCCGCACGAAACCCGAAAACGCATCTGCCGCTCGCTGGTCATGCTGCGCGACAAGAAGCTTGAGAACCCGTGGCGCAAACACGGCAACATTCCGTTATGAGAAATTGCGGGACAGACCGCAGTTACACGAAGTGAACCAGCTCTGTCCTCAACAAATTAGAGCATTGCGGGACAGACCGCAGCCACACGCAGTGGGCAAGCTCTGTCCTCAACATTTATAGGAGAACAAGAACATGTTTACCAAAATACTGATCGCCAATCGGGGCGAAATCGCCTGCCGCGTCATCAAGACCGCCCAAAAAATGGGTATCAAAACGGTGGCGGTGTATTCCGATGCCGACAAGGACGCACGCCATGTGTTGTTGGCCGACGAGGCTGTCAACATTGGCCCGGCGCCGAGCCGCGACAGCTATCTGCAGGCCGACAAGATCATCGCCGCCTGCAAACAGACCGGCGCCCAGGCCTTGCACCCCGGCTATGGTTTTTTGAGCGAGAACGCGGCGTTTGCAAAAAAAGTGGAGGAAGAAGGCATTGTCTTCATCGGCCCCAAGCATTACTCGATGGCCGCCATGGGCGACAAGATTGAATCGAAAAAACTCGCTGGCGCCGCAGGCGTCAATTGCATTCCCGGCGTCAACAGCGCGATTGAAACGGCTGAAAAGGCGGTGGAAATTGCTCAAGGCATTGGCTACCCCGTCATGATCAAAGCCAGCGCGGGCGGTGGTGGCAAAGGCCTGCGCGTCGCCTACAACGACAAGGAAGCGTTTGAAGGCTTTACCAGTTGCCGCAATGAAGCGCGCAACAGCTTTGGCGATGACCGCGTGTTTGTCGAGAAGTTTGTCGAGGAGCCGCGCCACATTGAAATTCAGTTGATTGGCGACAGCTTTGGCAACGTGGTGTATCTCAATGAGCGGGAGTGCTCCCTCCAGCGCCGTCATCAAAAGGTGCTGGAAGAAGCACCTTCATCATTCATCAGCGAAGCCACCCGCAAGGCGATGGGCGAGCAGGCCGTGGCCTTGGCCAAGGCAGTGAACTACCAAAGCGCCGGCACGGTGGAGTTTGTGGTTGGCAAGGACCAGAGCTTTTACTTTCTGGAGATGAATACCAGGCTACAGGTCGAGCACCCGGTGACCGAGTGCATCACCGGGCTGGACCTGGTGGAGTTGATGATTCGCGTCGCCGCGGGTGAAAAGCTGTCTTTGAGCCAGGCTGACGTGAAGCGCGACGGCTGGGCGATTGAATGCCGCATCAACGCCGAAGATCCGTTTCGCAACTTTTTGCCTTCGACCGGGCGACTGGTGCGCTTTCAGCCGCCAAAGGAGACCATGTTTGCGGCGGATACCAGCCAGTGGCACGGTGTGCGGGTGGATACCGGGGTGCAGGACGGCGGCGAAATTCCGATGTATTACGACTCCATGATCGCCAAGCTGATCGTGCATGGCAAAGACCGCCTTGACGCGATTGCCAAGATGCGTGAAGCGCTCAACGGTTTTGTCATCCGTGGCGTCAGTAGCAGCATCCCGTTTCAGGCCGCTCTGCTGGCGCATCCCAAGTTTGTTGCCGGGGACTTCAACACCGGTTTTATTGCTGAGAATTATTCAAAAGGTTTCCGCGCCGAAGATGTGCCGCACGCTGATGCTGACTTGTTGATTGCCCTGGCGGCATTTGTTAACCGCATGTACCGCAACCGCGCCACATTCATCAGCGGTCAGATGGAGGGCCATGAGGTGGAGGTAGGCGAGGACTTCGTGGTGGTGACTTTGGGTCAGCAGGGGGCCTCCAAGCCGACACCGGTTGTCGTCACGGAATTTGAAGGTAAAACCGGCTCCAGTCTGGTCCGGGTCGGGGCAAGAAGCTACAAAATATGTAGCAATTACCATCTGGGTCAAGTGCGTGTGGAGGGTACTTGCAACGGCGAGCCGTTCACGGCTCAGGTTGAGCGCGGCAGTTTGACTGGCAAAAATCCGCTGGCGATCCGGGTCTCGCACAACGGCACACAGATTGACACGCTGGTGCTCTCCAAGCGTGCCGCCGAACTCTATGCCCTGATGCCCTACAAGGCGCCGCCCGACATGAGCCGTTATGTGCTCTCCCCGATGCCAGGTTTGCTGGTGGACGTGGCGGTACAAGCAGGCCAAAAAGTGCTGGCTGGTGAGCGTGTGGCCGTGATTGAGGCCATGAAGATGGAAAACGTGCTGTTTGCAGTGGCTGACGGTGTGGTGAGCAAAGTGTTGGCAGCCAAAGGTGAAAGCTTGACCGTGGATCAGCCGATTGTGGAGTTTGCCTAAAAATGAGCCACACTTTTTCACAAGCTCAGGACCGGCCTTTCAAAGTGCTGGGCATCCAGCAAATCGCGATTGGTGGAACGGACAAAACCCGGCTGCAAAAGCTCTGGGTCGACATGCTGGGCCTGGAACTGACGGGCACTTTCAGGAGCGAACGTGAAAACGTGGATGAAGATATTTGCGCCATGGGCCGCGGTCCGTTCAAGGTCGAGGTCGATCTGATGCAGCCGGTGGACCCTGACAAGAAGCCTGCCGTGCATACCACGCCGCTCAACCACGTCGGGCTCTGGATAGACGACCTGCCTTTGGCCGTGCAATGGCTCACGGCCAATGGCGTGCGTTTCGCGCCGGGCGGCATTCGCAAGGGTGCGGCTGGCTTTGATATCTGCTTCTTGCACCCTCGGTCAAACGACGAATTTCCAATCAGTGGCGAGGGGGTTTTGATTGAGTTGGTGCAGGCCCCGGTGGAGGTTGTTGTTGCGTTTGGCAAGCTGTCAGCAGGGTCGGCCTGAAGTTTGGGTGTGGGTCTACGCCAGCTATTTGCGTTGGGTCAATAACTAACGCCTTTGTGGCACATGACTACAGGATTCACCTGAGAGTGAATTACAGTCCGATGCGTGTACACTTTTTCAAGCACCCTCACAGCAGCGGTGTATCAAGGGTATAGGAGACAAAATTGCAAGCTACCAACCTGGGCAATCCGGCTTATTTTCATAAAGTCGTTGATTGTCAATGGGCCTGTCCGGCCCACACCCCCGTTCCTGAATATATTCGTCTGATTGGTCAAGGGCGTTACACCGATGCCTACATGATCAACTGGGTGTCCAACGTATTTCCAGGCATTCTCGGACGCACCTGCGACCGTCCCTGTGAGCCCGCCTGTCGTCGCGGACGCGTCGAGGAAAATAATGGCGAGAAGCCCGAGCCCGTGGCGATTTGTCGCCTCAAACGCGTGGCCGCCGATAACAAGGACGATGTCAAAGCACGTATGCCCCAGGTGGCGCCGTCCAATGGCAAGCGCATCGCCTGTGTCGGAGCCGGCCCAGCGTCATTGACGGTGGCACGTGACCTGGCACCTTTGGGTTACGAAGTGACCGTGTTCGAAGGCGAAGCCAAGGCCGGCGGCTTTATGCGCACCCAGATTCCGCATTTCCGGCTACCCGAATCGGTCATTGATGAAGAAACAGGTTACATCCTTGATCTGGGTGTGAAGTTTAAGAATAATCAGCGTGTTGACTCGATGAAAGAGTTGATGACGCAGGGCTATGACGCGGTGTTTGTTGGCTGTGGCGCGCCGCGTGGGCGTGTGCTGGATTTGCCCGGGCATAAACAAGCCGAAGCCGGTATTCACATCGGCATCGACTGGCTGGCGTCGGTTTCGTTTGGCCACGTCACCAGCGTTGGGCCGCGCGTCATTGTGCTGGGTGGCGGCAACACCGCCATGGACTGCTGCCGTTCCGCACGGCGCCTGGGCGGCTCCGATGTCAAAGTGATTGTGCGCAGTGGCTTTGAAGAAATGAAGGCTTCGCCCTGGGAAAAGGAAGATGCGCAGCATGAGGGCATTCCAATCATCAACTTCCATGTTCCAAAAAGTTTCAATCACAAGGACGGCAAGCTCACGGGCATGACCTTCGAGGTGGTGAGTGCGGTTTATGACGACAAGGGTCGGCGCAGCTTGGTTCCCACCGGCGTACCCGACGTGGTTTTTGAGTGCGATACCGTGCTGGTGGCAGTCGGTCAAGAAAACGCTTTTCCCTGGATTGAGCGTGACACTGGCATCGAGTTTGACAAGTGGGGCTTGCCGGTGCTGGGCAAAGATACTTTTCAATCGTCTATCCCCCGTGTGTTCTTTGGCGGTGACGCCGCGTATGGACCTAAAAACATCATTACCGCTGTGGCGCATGGGCACGAGGCGGCCGTCTCGATCGACCGGTTCCTCAACGGTGAGGCGGTCGAGGTGCGTCCAGCGCCACGGACTAACCTGATGTCCCAGAAGATGGGCATTCACGAGTGGAGCTATCACAACGATGTATCGGTCGACACGCGCTTCAAGGTGCCATGGGCCAAGGCTGAGGTGGCGCTGGCCAGCATCCGCGTCGAAGTGGAACTGGGCTTTGATGCAGCCACCGCCTTCAAGGAAGCCAGCCGCTGCCTGAACTGCGATGTTCAGACCGTGTTCAACCGCGACACTTGTATTGAGTGCGACGCCTGCATGGACATCTGTCCAATGGATTGCATCACCTTCACCAGCAATGGTGACGAGGCTGATTTGCGTACCCGGCTGAAAGCCCCGGCGCACCACACGGCGCAAGACCTGTATGTCTCGAGCGAACTCAAGACCGGGCGTGTCATGGTCAAGGACGAAGACGTGTGCTTGCACTGCGGTTTGTGTGCCGAGCGTTGCCCGACGGGCGCTTGGGATATGCAGAAATTCTTGCTGAACACGACCCAGGCTGGGCCCGGGTGTCGTGACAGCCGCAAAGTTCAAACGGAGGCCGCATGAAGCGCATTGAAGCCATTAACGATTTCGTCATTAAATTTGCCAATATCAACGGCTCCGGTTCGGCTTCGGCCAATGAATTGTTTGCCAAGGCCGTGATGCGAATGGGGGTGCCGGTGAGTCCGCGCAACATCTTCCCCAGCAACATTCAAGGCATGCCGACCTGGTACGAGGCGCGGGTTTGCGAAAAGGGTTACCACGGACGCCGCGGTGGCGTCGACATGATGGTCGCCATGAATCCCCAGACCTGGGACGCGGACGTGGCTGAAATCGAACCCGGTGGCTACCTTTTTTACGATAGCACCCGGCCCATCCCTGAGTCCAAATTTCGCAAGGATGTGCAAGTCATCGGCGTTCCACTGACCGAAATCAGCAATGCGGCGTATACCGATCCCCGGCAACGTCAGTTGTTCAAGAATATTATTTACGTCGGCGCGCTGTCAGTGCTGCTGGATGTTGATGCCAGTGTTTTTGAGAAGCTCTTTGCCGAGCAGTTCAAGGGCAAGGAGCGACTGCTTGAGTCCAATGTGCGCGCGATCCATCTGGGGCGTGACTACGTCAAACAGCATATTGAGGCCCCGTTGGGCATCCGGGTGCGTCGATCCGACAAAGTGGGCGACCAGATCTTTACAGATGGCAACAGCGCGCTTGCTTTGGGCTGCGTCTATGGTGGTGCCACGGTAGCGGCCTGGTACCCAATAACGCCGTCGTCCTCGGTGCCCGAGGCATTTCAGAAGTATTGCGACAAGTTCCGGGTCGATCCTGAAACCGGTCAACTCAATTACGCCATCGTGCAAGCCGAAGACGAATTGGCCTCTATTGGCATGGCCATTGGAGCAGGCTGGAATGGTGCGCGGTCCTTTACCGCCACCTCCGGCGCTGGCATATCGCTGATGACCGAATTCCTTGGGCTAGCCTACTTTGCCGAGATTCCGGTCACCTTGATCAATGTGCAGCGCGGCGGGCCTTCCACCGGCATGCCCACGCGCACGCAGCAGTCTGATTTGCTGGCTTGCGCCTATGCTTCACATGGCGACACCAAGCATGTGATGCTTTTCCCGCAAGACCCGCATGAGTGCTTTGAGCATGCAGCGGCAGCGCTGGATCTGGCTGATCGTCTGCAAACGCCGATCTTTGTCATGTCCGATCTGGACATTGGCATGAATCAACGCTTGTGCAAGCCTTTCGTTTGGGACGATGCGCGTGATTACGATCGCGGCAAGGTCATGACGGCCGAGGAACTCGAAGCCGGCAAAGATTTTGGTCGTTACAAAGATGTGGACGGTGACGGCATTCCCTGGCGCACGCTGCCGGGTACGCATCCGAGCAAGGGTGCTTACTTTACGCGCGGCACTTCCAAAGACGCCTATGCCCGCTACTCCGAGCGGGGGCCAGATTACGTCTACAACATGGAACGTCTGCTCAAGAAGTTCAAAACCGCCGCCGATCTGGTGCCGCAACCGCTGCTGCGCAAGGCCCAGCAAGCCACACGCTTCGGTGTGATCTATTTCGGTTCAACCAGCCCGGCCATGCGCGAAGCGCTGGATGTGCTCGAAGAGCAGGGCGTGCATCTGGATGCGCTGCGGCTTCTGGCGTTCCCGTTCCCGGAGTCGGTTGATCGGTTCATCGCGGAGCACGACAAGGTGTTTGTCGTGGAGCAAAACCGTGATGCGCAAATGCGCACCCTGCTGGTCAATGAACTGGAGGTTGATCCGAAGCGTCTGGTCAAGGTATTGCACTACGACGGAACCCCCATTACGGCACGCTTCATCATCCAGGCCATCAGCAAGAATTTGAATGCGCTGGTTTCTTCCATCACTTCCCTGCAAAAGGAGGCCGCATGACCTACATTGCCAAACCCCGGATGCATCATCCAGAGCTGACCAGGAACAAGGTCGGCTACACCCGTCGTGACTACGAAGGCCCCGTATCCACGCTGTGTGCCGGTTGCGGTCACGACTCCATCTCAGCGGCCATTATTCAGGCCTGTTTTGAATTGGATATTGAACCGCACAGGGTTGCCAAGTTGTCGGGCATTGGTTGCAGTTCCAAGACGCCCACTTATTTTCTTGGCGCTTCGCATGGCTTCAATACCGTGCATGGACGCATGCCGTCCGTCTTGACCGGTGCGAATCTGGCCAATCGCGATCTTCTGTACCTGGGCGTGTCGGGTGATGGTGATTCGGCTTCCATTGGTCTGGGGCAGTTCGCCAATGCCATGCGGCGCGGCGTGCGCATGGCCTACATTGTTGAAAACAATGGCGTTTATGGCTTGACCAAGGGGCAGTTTTCTCCCACGGCAGACCGCGGCTCCAAGAGCAAGAAGGGGGCCATCAACCGCGACAGCCCCGTTGATCTGGTCGGACTGGCCCTGCAACTGGGTGCTACTTATGTGGCGCGCAGCTTTTCGGGAGACAAGGCGCAATTGGTGCCCCTGATCAAGGGTGCCATTGAGCACGGTGGAGCGGCGTTTATTGACGTCATCAGCCCCTGCGTGACGTTCAACAATCATGGTGGCAGCACCAAGAGCTACGACTATGTGCGTGCGCACAATGAAGCGGTCAGCCGCATTGACTTCATCCCGCAGCACAGCCCGATTACGACCGAGTACGCGCCGGGCGAAGTGGTAGATGTCGAACAACACGATGGCTCAACTCTGCGTCTGCGCAAGCTGCACACCGATTACGATCCGACTGACCGCTATGCAGCGCTCAGCTACATCAACGCGCACCAGGAACGTGGTGAAGTGGTCACTGGTCTGCTCTACCTCGATCCGCTTGCCGTTGATCTGCATGTGTCACTCAACACCAGCGATACCCCCCTGAACAAGTTTGGTGTCAAGCAACTTTGCCCAGGGTCTCAGGCGCTCGACAAGATCAACGCAGCCCTGCGCTGATACTGGCCTGCACTTTTTCATTCATTTTTTTGAATAGGACGCAAATCATGCCTGAACGCACCGTATTTCAATCGATACCACAGCGTCATGTGGTGAGCCTTTTACCGCAGGCCAGCGTTTGGGATGCGGCGTGCATCATGACCAAGGCCAACTGCGGCAGTATTCTGGTCATTGATGCTGCAGGGGTGTTGCAAGGCATCCTGACCGAACGTGACTTGATGACCCGCGTGCTGGCCAAGGCGCTCAACCCACAAACCACGCTAGCGTCGGATGTAATGACACGCAACCCTCAAAGCGTTGGTCCCGATATGAGAGTTGCGGATGCCGTGGTGATCATGATTGAGCGTGGTTTTCGGCATTTGCCGATCATTAATACGGCGGGCAAGATCCTGGGCGTATTTTCGATTCGCGACGCCATGCCTCGCGAGATTGGCAATGCTGTCAGTCTGGCCGAGTTCAACGACCAAGTGAACGACGCCCTCGGTTAGAGCGTCGCTTCTATTGATGGCGCGGTCACTGAACCAGGGCCGTGTCCGACGCCTCCAGATCCACCCCTTTGATGTCTGCCTGGCCGGCCAACAGCTGCAAATATTGACGCAAGGCGGTCACGTAAGTTTTTTGCCGCAGTGACATCGCGACAGCTCCTCTGACGGCTTCAAACACTTGTTCAACCCCGGGCTCGCGCGCCAGCACTTCAACCACATGTAAACCAAAGCGGCTGTGCACCAGACGCGGCAACACACCTACCTCTGTGCGGCCAAAAAGCTCCTTGGCGAACTCGGGGGCGCAGTCTGCGGCGACCAGCCAGCCCAGGTTGCCGCCCTGCGCCCCGCTCGGGCAGTTGGACAGTGTGCTGGCTGCTTTGGCAAATCTGTCTTCAGCGCCGCTGCCGTCATGACAGCGTACGTCGAGCAAGCTTGTCTCGGCACGATTGCGCAGGGCTACGACATCAACGCCTTGCGTCACGGCAAACAGAATGTGTCGCACTTCTGCCCGCTCACCAGTGCTGTAGAGGGCAAGGTGCGCAGCGTGGTGGCGCCTGCAGGCCTCGTCTGAGGGCTCCGGGATGGCTAAACTCACCTCCAGCAAGGCTTCAATCGCGCTACTGGCGTCTTCGCTCAATACGCCGTCTGTGGACAAGGTGTCGCTGGCGGGGAGCAATCCCTTGGCAATGGCAGCTTGCCGCAATAGTTCGGAACAGGCACGTTGGCGCAGCTCATCGGCAGAGAGCAGGTCGTCTGCCGCGTGCAGTGCCAAACCGTTGATGTGAGCAATTTCCTGGTGAGGTGTGTTGACTTGCATGCTTGACTCCTTACACGCCCGCACCGGGTTGGCGGGGTTGGTTCTGACCGGCTGGCACATTCAAGCGACGGGCGCGTACCACCTGGTAGGGACGCATCAAATACGCAACCGTACCAAAACCACTCCAGACGTGGACCAGCCTGGTAAACGGAAAGATCAGGAAAATGCTCATGCCCAGAAACATGTGCATCTTGAAAATCCAGCCCGCCTCGGCCAGCAGGTCAACTGCGCCCGGCTGGAACGTCACGATGTACTGTGCCCAAGCTGCCAGCCTCATCATCAGACTGCCGTCCAGATGCTGCGCCGACAAGGGAACGGTCGCCAGGCCGAGCGCGAACTGGAGCCAAAGCAGGATGAGCAGCACGATGTCACTGGTTTTGGAGTTGATGCGAATGCGGGGCTCGGACAGGCGGCGGTGCAGCAGGATACTGACACCGACAAACCCTATCAGCCCTGCTATACCGCCAGTGATCATGGCCATCAATTGTTTATCACCCGCACTGACGAAACGCTCATAGACAAAGTGCGGCGTGAGCAGGCCCGCGAAATGACCGAAGAACAGAAACAACACACCGATATGAAACAGGTTGCTCCCCCAGCGTAGCTGTCCGGCTTTGAGCAACTGCGATGAATCGCTCTTCCAGGTGTACTGATCCCGGTCAAAGCGGATCAGACTGCCCAGCAAAAAAACGACCAAGCAGATGTAGGGGTAGACGCCGAACAAGAAGTGATCAAGGGTGTTCATCGTGTGGCTCCAGCAGTTGCGGTAGCTCGCGCGGAGGTTTTCGCCGCATCGGGTTTGACAAAGTGAATGGCTTGGGCCTGGCCGGGTTTGGCTTGCCCTTTGGAGGAGCAGCCATCAAACACCACCGGCTCTTCCCAGGCCGCATCGAGTGCCTCGTCAGGGATGACCTTGACCGATGATGCTTTCTCGCCGCTGAGTTCCAGCAGGGCACCCAAAACACTGGCATAGGCGCTTTGGCGCTCCTGCAAGGCGTTGAAGATGGCGTTGAAAATGTGCGCCATCTCACCCAGAAAAGCGCGGGCTTCTTTGGGCGGCTGGGTCGACACAAACTCCAGCACCACCGGCAGGTAGTCCGGCATCTCGCCGGGCGCCAGGAACAGGCCGGCTTTTTCATAGGTTTGGGTCAGGTCGATCATGGCCGGGCCCCGATCGCGCGAGTCACCATGCACATGCTCGAACAAGTGCAGTGAGGTGGCGTGACCCCGGTCAAACAGTTCGACGAACTCACCCTCAAGTTCCAGCGTGTCACTGTGCGCCAGGTGCTTGGTGAGTGTGTCGATTTCAGTCAGTCGATCCTTGCCCAAGGCCTGCTCGGCGTGAACGGCGCTCTGCATGTCAGCCAGGTCGCTTTTGAGTGCGGCGTTGGGGTAGGACAGCAGGCGTGCCAGCACGCGCAGGGTGATAGAAGCGTTTTTGAGTGCCATGGTCAGACTCCCGCCTTGATTGGAATGGTGCGGCGCTTGGGGCCGCCAAATAAACTCGTTTCACTGGCACCGTCCGAGCAGCCGTTGCCAAACGAGAAGCCGCAGCCGCCGCGCACGTCAAAGGTGTTCTCGGCATATTCACGGTGTGTGCTGGGGATTACAAAACGATCCTCGTAATTGGCAATCGCCATCACGTGGTACATCTCTTCGACCTCGGCCTGGGTCATGTGGACTTGATCCAGCGCTGCGGTGTTGATGCGGCCATCGACATGTTTTTCGCGTTGATACGCCCGCATGGCGAGCATGCGTTCGAGCGCGCGCTCAACCGGCTGGGTGTCGCCGGCGGTCAGCAGATTGGCCAGGTACTTGACCGGGATACGCAGTTGTTTCACGTCCGGAATTTCGCCGTTGGTGCCGATGTGACCCGCATTGGCCGCGGCACTGATCGGGGACAGCGGCGGCACATACCAGACCATCGGCAGCGTGCGGTACTCGGGGTGCAGCGGCAGGGCGACTTTCCAGTCAACTGCCATCTTGTACACCGGGCTCTTTCGTGCGGCGTCCATCCATTTGTCGGGAATGCCGTCGATACGGGCTTGCTCAATGACCTTGGGGTCATTGGGATTCAGAAAAATATCGAGCTGTGCCTGGTACAGATCACGATCATGTTCGACGCTGGCGGCTTCCTGAATGCGGTCGGCATCGTACAGCAGTACGCCCAGGTAACGAATACGACCGACGCAGGTTTCCGAGCACACGGTCGGCTGACCGGCTTCAATGCGCGGATAGCAGAAGATGCACTTCTCTGCCTTGCCGGATTTCCAGTTGTAGTAAATCTTCTTGTAGGGACAGCCGCTGACGCACATGCGCCAGCCACGGCACTTGTCCTGGTCAATCAGCACAATGCCGTCTTCCTCGCGCTTGTAGATCGAGCCGGAGGGGCAGCTCGCCACGCAGGTCGGATTCAGGCAATGTTCACACAGCCGCGGCAGGTACATCATGAAGGTGTTCTCAAACTGTCCGTAGATATCCTTCTGGACATCGTCGAAGTTCTTGTCCTTGCTGCGCTTGGAGAATTCGCCGCCCAGAATTTCTTCCCAGTTCGGACCCCATTCGATTTTCTCCATCCGCTGGCCGGTGATCAGGCTGCGCGGGCGCGCTGTCGGTACGGCTTTGGATTCAGGTGCCGACTGCAAGTGTTCGTAGTCAAAGGTAAAGGGCTCGTAGTAGTCATCAATTTCGGGCAGGTTCGGGTTGGCGAAGATGCGCATCAGCAACTTCCACTTTGCTCCCTGGCGCGGCTCGATCTTGCCATTGGCTAATCGATGCCAGCCACCATTCCATTTGTCCTGGTTTTCCCACTCCTTGGGGTAGCCAATGCCGGGTTTGGTCTCGACGTTGTTGAACCAGGCGTATTCCATGCCCGGGCGGCTGGTCCAGACGTTTTTGCAGGTGACGGAACAGGTGTGGCAACCGATGCACTTGTCCAGGTTCAGCACCATGCCAATTTGCGCGCGTATTTTCATATTGATTCTCCTGATGTTTGCGGGACAGACCGCAGCTACGCGAAGCGAGCTTGTCTCTGTCCTCAAACTGATTAGTTGTGGGCTGCGGTCGAGTTGTCGGTTGCACCAGACTCGTCATCCAGCCAATCCACCTTATTCATCTTGCGCACCACGACAAACTCATCGCGGTTGGTGCCGATGGTTCCGTAGTAGTTGAAGCCGTAACTGAATTGCGCGTAGCCACCGATCATGTGGGTCGGCTTGAGCACAATGCGGGTCACCGAGTTGTGAATGCCGCCCCGGCCACCGGTGATCTCGGAGCCCGGGATGTTGATGATCTTTTCTTGTGCGTGGTACATCATCACCATGCCGGGCTTGACCCGCTGGCTGACCACAGCGCGCGCCGTCAGTGCGCCATTGATGTTGAACAACTCGATCCAGTCGTTGTCCTCAATACCGGCGCTCTTGGCGTCATCTTCGCTAATCCAGACGATGGCACCCCCACGGCTGAGCGTGAGCATCATCAGGTTGTCGCTGTAGGTGGAGTGAATACCCCACTTCTGGTGCGGCGTGATGAAGTTCAGCGCAATCTCCGTGTTGCCGTTGGGCTTGACACCCTGCATGCCGGCGGTGGTCTTGAGGTCAACCGGTGGGCGGTAGCTGGTGAAGCCTTCGCCAAACGCCGTCATCCACGGGTGATCCATGTAGAACTGCTGGCGACCCGTCAAGGTGCGCCATGGAATGTACTCATGCACATTGGTGTAGTTGGCGGTGTAGGAAACGGTTTCCGACTCAATGCCGCTCCAGGTGGGCGAGCTGATGATCTTGCGCGGCTGCGCCTGAATATCGTGAAAGCGTATCTTTTCGTCTTCGCGGTGCAAGGCCAAATGGGTATGATCCCGCCCGGTTTGTTTGCTCAAAGCCTCCCAGGCTTTGACGGCCACGTGCCCATTGGTTTCCGGCGCGAGTTGCAGGATCACCTCACAGGCATCAATGTCAGTATCAATTTTGGGCATGCCGCAGGTAACCCCTTCGGCCGTTACGAGTCCGTTGAGCTCACCGAGTTGCCTGACCTCGGTCTGCGTATTCCAGCCGATGCCCTTGCCGCCGTTGCCGACCTTGTTCATCAGCGGACCCAGGGCCGTGAAGCGCTTGAACACATTCGGATAATCCCGCTCCACCACCGTCATATTGGGCGCGGTCTTGCCGGGGATGAGGTCAATCTCGCCGCGCTTCCAGTCTTGCACGCCAAACGGTTGTGCCAACTCGGCGGGTGAGTCATGCATCAAGGGGGTGAGCACCATTTCACGCTCAACACCTAAATGGCCGACACACACTTCGCTGAATTTCTTGGCAAAGCCTTTGTAGATTTCCCAGTCGCTGCGTGACTGCCAGGCCGGGTCCACGGCGGTGGACAGCGGGTGAATGAAGGGGTGCATGTCACTGGTGTTGAGATCGTTCTTCTCGTACCAGGTAGCGGTCGGCAAGACGATGTCGGAGTAGAGGCATGTGGTGCTCATGCGGAAGTCCAGCGTGACCACCAGGTCCAGCTTGCCTTCAGGTGCCTTGTCGTGCCAGATCACTTCAGTCGGCCGGGCCTCGTCAGCGCCCAGGTCTTTGCCTTGCACGCCGTGCGTGGTGCCCAGCAAATGCTTCAAAAAGTATTCGTGCCCCTTGCCGCTGGAGCCCAAAATATTGGAGCGCCAGATGAACATGTTGCGCGGCCAGTTGTCTGGATGGTCCGGGTCTTCGCAGCTCATCTGCAGCGAGCCGTCTTTCAGGCTCTTCACGGCGTAGTCCTTCGCGTCCATGCCCGCCGCTGCGGCGTCGCGCACCACCTGAAACGGATTGGTCTTGAGTTGTGGTGCCGACGGCAACCAACCCATGCGCTCGGCGCGCACGTTGTAGTCGATCATGCTGCCGCCAAATTTTGACTTGTCAGCCAGCGGCGACAGGATTTCGTCCACACCCAGTTTTTCATAGCGCCACTGATCGGTGTGCGTGTAAAAAAAGCTGGTGCCATTCATTTGCCGCGGCGGGCGCACCCAGTCCAGTGCGAAAGCGAGCGCCGTCCAGCCAGTCTGGGGCCTGAGCTTCTCCTGGCCCACGTAGTGCGCCCAACCACCACCGCTTTGACCAATGCAGCCGCACATCATCAACATGTTGATGACACCGCGGTAGTTCATGTCGCAGTGGTACCAGTGGGTCATGGCGGCGCCGATGATGACCATCGACTTGCCCTGCGTCTTGTCGGCGTTTTCGGCAAACTGGCGCGCCACCGTGATGAGCTGCTCGCGCGGCGTGCCGGTGATGCGCTCCTGCCAGGCCGGTGTGTAAGGCGTGTCGTCGTTGAAATCCTTCGCCGCCAGCTCGCCCGGCAGACCCCGTGCCACACCGTAGTTGGCGACTTGCAGGTCGAACACGGTAGCGACCAGGGCGTCGCGCTGGTCGCCTTCTTTTCCGAGCGAAATGCGTTGCACCGGCACCGTGCGCACCAGCACATTGTTGGCAGCCGCTCCGGTGGCGTTGTTCGGAAAGTGCTCGCTGACGATGCCGCCGAAGTAGGGGAAGCCGACCTTGGCCGTCTCGCTGCTTGGGTTCTCCCCTTCGAGCACAGAGAGCTTGAGTTTGACCTCAGTGCCGTGGCGGGCTTCTTTGGCCTCAAGATTCCATTGGCCTTCATCAGCGCGGCCGTCAGCTCCCCAGCGAAAGCCGATAGCACCGTTAGGCAAAACCACTTTTCCGTTGTCGTCGAAGGCAACCGTTTTCCATTCGGGGTTGTTGGCGGCGCCGAGCTTGCCATTGAAGTCAGAGGCGCGCACATAACGATCCGGCACCATCACCGTGTCACCATTGGGCAACTGATGCTCTTTGAGCATCACCAGCATCGGCATGTCGGTATAGCGTCGCACATAGTTATCAAAGTACGCGCTGCGCTTGGTACGAGCCCCCACGCCGCCTGCTGGCGGCTGCCCCCCAAGGGGGAGTGAAGAATTTGTGGCGGCCCGGCATTCTTCGCCGCCATCGGGGAAGTAAAACTCCTTCAGGATGACGTGGCCCATGGCCATCGCCACCGCCGCATCGGTACCCTGCTTGGGCTTCATCCAGATGTCGGACAGCTTGGCCACTTCTGAATAATCGGGCGTCACCGCCACCGTCTTGGCCCCTTTGTAGCGCACCTCGGTGAAGAAATGGGCGTCCGGCGTGCGCGTCTGCGGCACGTTGGAGCCCCAGGCAATGATGAACGTGGAGTTGTACCAGTCGGCCGATTCCGGCACGTCGGTTTGCTCACCCCAGACTTGCGGGCTGGCCGGAGGCAGGTCGCAGTACCAGTCGTAAAAGCTGATGGGCACGCCACCGATGAGCGCCAGATAACGGCTACCCGCCGCGTAGGAAACCATCGACATGGCGGGAATGGGCGAAAAGCCAATGATGCGATCCGGGCCGTGTTGCTTGATGGTGTAAACGTTGGCTGCCGCCACCATCTCATTGACTTCCTCCCAGCTGGAGCGCACAAAGCCGCCCAGACCACGCACGCTCTGGTACTCGCGGCGCTTGGCATCCGATTGGGCAATCGAGGCCCAGGCATCGACCGGATCATGGGACTGGCGGGCTTCGCGCCACAATTTAAGCAAGCGGCCGCGCACCATCGGGTATTTGACCCGGTTCGCGCTGTAGAGGTACCAGCTGTAACTGGCGCCACGCGCGCAACCCCGCGGTTCGTGGTTGGGCATGTCCCAGCGGGTGCGGGGGTAGTCGGTCTGTTGGGTTTCCCAGGTCACGATGCCGCCCTTGACGTAGATCTTCCACGAGCAAGAGCCGGTGCAGTTCACACCATGGGTGGAGCGAACGATCTTGTCGTGCGCCCAGCGGTCGCGGTAGGCATCCTCCCAGGTGCGGTCTTCACCCGTGGTGACGCCGTGCTCGCCCGAGAAAGGCTCTTTGGGTTGTGAAAAGTAAGTCAGTCGATCCAGAAAGTGGCTCATGGAATACCTCGGTAAAATTTATATAAAAACAGGCTCTAGCCCCCGTGTTACCTTCGTAAGAAGCTATTAAATAAATAGCATCTGAAACGCAGGGGTGCCGGAGCAAATGGCTTATGGGTTCTTGATTTCCGAGCCGGCACGCAGGTAAAACCACCAATTCAGCACCAGGCACAGGGCGTAAAAGATGGCAAAGCCGTACATGGCGGTTTGCGGCGTGCCGGCCTTGATCTGGGTCCCAATCACGACCGGTGCGATAAAGGCGCCGTAGGCTGCCACGGCCGAGGTCCAACCCAGCACCGGGCCGGCTTGTTGGCGATCAAAGATCACGCCGATGGTGCGAAAAGTAGAACCGTTGCCAATGCCGCTGGCGGCAAACAGCAGCACGAACAACCACATGAAGAGCGAGAAGTACTGTTCGGGTGTCGCTGAACCATAGGCTTGCATCATCACGTAGCCGACGCCCGCGGAGGCGCCCACCATCACCACCGAGATGATTTGCGTCACGATGGAACCCCCCACCTTGTCGGCAATCCAGCCACCTACCGGCCGAATCAGCGCGCCGACAAAGGGGCCGATCCAGGCGTAGGTCAGGGCCGACGGAGCATTCGGGTTTTTCAGCGTGTGTTGCATCACACCGGCAGCGTCGGGCGCATGGCTGACGCCAAAGATCACGGTGATGGCCAGCGGCAGTGCCATCGAAAAGCCAATGAACGAACCAAAAGTCACCAGGTAGAGCAAGGTCAACGACCAGGTGTGCTTGTTCTTGAAAATTTCAAACTGCTTGGCAATGTTGTCTTTCATCGTTCCAAACGCAGCCAGCTTCATCAGAAACAGCGTCCCGACAATGATCAAAGGCATGGCAATCCACATATTGAGCAAGCCAAGGCCGGTCGGTGCGGGCATATAGAGATACAAGCCGATCCCGGCAGGAATGAATGTCAAGGTGTAGATCCAGGTGATCTTGATGAACGCCATCAAGGTGCCGCCAATATTGGGGGAAATAGGAAGCAGGTTGTTCATGCCAAACCAGCACAGTGCTGACAATGGAACCAGTGACAAGACCCAGGCAAACCCGGCGTTTTGAATGTAGGTTGGGGTTCCTGCGACAATTTTTCCGAATATCCAGCCGCTGTCCTTTATCAGCGGCATCGGGTCTCCGCCCATGGCGCCAAACATGCCAACCGTCATCACCAAAGGAATAATGATCTGCATGGCGGTGACGCCGAAATTGCCCAAGCCGGCATTAAGACCGAGCGCGGTGCCTTGCAAGCGCTTGGGAAAGAAGGTGGTGATGTTCGACATGGAACTGGCAAAATTGCCACCGCCCACGCCCGACCACAAGGCCAGCATCTGGAACACCCAGAGAGGCCAATCCTTGTGTTGCAATGCGATGCCAGTGCCCAGGGCCGGTGCAAGCAGCATGGCAGTGGTCAGGAAAATGGTGTTGCGCCCGCCGGCAAGGCGGATATAGAAAGACGAGGGGATGCGCATGGTGGCGCCGGCCAGTCCGGAAATGGCGGTGAGCGAGAACAGTTCAGCTTGGGTAAAAGGAAAGCCCAGGTTGAGCATCTGCACAGTGATGATGCCCCACATGCCCCAGACGGCGAAACCGCACAGCAGGCTGGGCACGGAAATCCACAGGTTGCGGTAGGCTATTTTTTTGCCGGTGGTTTCCCAGAACTGCTCGTCTTCGGGGCGCCAGTCGGCAATGTCAACACCGGTTCTTGCTTGCTTGGTCATTGTGTTCTTTCAAAAAAAATGGCTTCAGTTCTGCGCTGCGGGCGCCGGGACGCTCTTGCCCATGAACTCGCTGCGGCGTATCTCGGTCAGGTACATCCAGATCAGCGACACCCAGACCACGCCGTACATCAGCATGAAGGCGCTGGAGCGGATGCCGGTCAGGTCCATCAGGGCACCGAACATGATGGGCAACAAGAAGCCGCCCATGCCGCCCGCTAGTCCCACAATGCCGCTGATAGTGCCGATGTTGTGCGGGTAGTCATCGCTGATGTACTTGAACACGCTGGCCTTGCCAAAGCCCCAGGCAATGCCCAGGGTGAACATCAAAGTGGTGAAGAGATAAACGTTCAGGCCGAGGTGAAAAGTCATGGGGCCGTTGATAGTGGCGATGGTGAAATCGGTCTGCGGATAGCTCAACAAAAAGAGACAGATCCAACTGACCCACAGCACCCACCAAGTCATGGCGTGCGCACCGTATTTGTCCGACAGCCAGCCACCCGCCGCACGCAGGATGCCACCTGGGAGCGAAAAGCACGCGGCCAGCAGAGCGGCGGTGCGAATATCCAGCCCGAACTCCCCCACGTAGTACTGCACCATCCACAGCGACATGGCCACATAACCGCCAAACACGATGCTGTAGTACTGGCAGTACTTGAAAACTTTGGGGTCTTTCAGTGACTTGAGTTGATCGACAAATTTGACGTGACTGGGCACCTTGTGCGTTGGATCGCTGTGGCTGAACAACCAGAACAGAATGACGGTGCCCAGCATGATGCCGGCGTAAACCTTGGGCACCATGGTCCAGCCAAAGCCCACCACCAGCGCCGGTGCCACAAACTTGTTCAAGGCGGCTCCGGCGTTGCCCATGCCAAAAATACCCATCGCAAAGCCCTGCTGCTTTCTCGGAAACCAGCGTGCCACGTATGGCGTACCGACTGAAAACGCGCCGCCCGCCATACCGACAAAGAGGCCAATGCTCAGGTAGTGCCAATAGGCGGTGGCGTAGGACATGAGCCAGATGGCGGGCACCGTGGAGGCCATCAGGACGGTCATCACAATGCGGCCACCAAATTTATCCGTCCAGATGCCCAGTGGCACCCGGATCAGCGAGCCGGTCAACACGGGCATCGCCATCAGAATGCCAAATTGGGTTGAATTGAGATCCAGTGTTTTCTTGATCGGGATGCCGATCACGGCAAACATCATCCAGACCATGAAGCACACGGTGAATGCGAATGTGCTGACCATCAGCACCGAGAGGGCTTGCCCTTTCTTGGTCATGTCAAAAACTCCTTTTTGGATTGACATGACTTTAGGTTTTGCGACCCTGCGACGCTATCCCTCTATGGAACAGGTCTTTCTTGAAAAAAGAACGATGCGCGAGGCCTCTCACCTAGTTCTAAAGAACTAGCCCAACTGATTTGTGGGCTGCGGCTGGTCGCAGCAATTCAGTAATTTCGCCATCACCCGCACCGAGGACGCGCGGGGTCACCAGAAAACAGAAAAAAGGGCCTGGCCAGGGCACCCCACGGTAAAATCATCGGCTTTTTCATTCGATCCAATGAGGACTCACACCTTGCGCGTCGCTAAATTCAAAATCTGGGTACAGCTCTTGACCACCATCGGAGCCGCCCTGATCGTTGTGTGGTCTGGGGTGATCGTCTGGCAAGGCTATGTTTATCGCGAGGCGGCCCTGGATCAGGCGCGCGAATTTTCCCTCAGTATGCACAACGCCACCATGGCGGGACTCACGGGCATGATGGTGACCGGCACCGTGGCGCAGCGCGATGTGTTTCTCGATCAGGTCAAGCAGCTCGGCTCCATTCGTGACGTGCGCGTGCTGCGCGGCGAGAGCGTCAGCAAGCTCTTTGGGCCCGGCACCGCCAAGGATGACGGCAATCCGGACGCGCTTGAAAAACAGGTGCTGCAGACGGGCAAGGAAGTCATCCAGGTCGAATCCGACGGCAAGGGTGAATATCTGCGGGCGGTGCGTCCCACCATGGCGATGAAGAATTCCCTGGGCAAGGATTGCACGGCCTGTCACATGGTGCCTGAGAACACCGTGCTGGGTGCGGTCAGCATGAAAGTCTCGCTCGATCAGGTCAATGCGGGCCTGGCTGATCAGCGTCTGAAGTCGATTCTTGCCGCCTTCATCACCTGCATTCCGGTGCTGATGCTGATCTACCCGTTCATTCGCAAAGTCGTCACCCAGCCGCTGGAGTTCGGCGTGAAGGTGGCGCGCAACATTGCGGCTGGCGATTTGACGCAGAAAATCTCGGTTAACTCCAACAACGAAATGGGCGAGCTGCAGCAGGCCTTGCAAGACATGAATGAAAGCCTGGTGCGAGTCGTCGGCCAGGTGCGCGAGGGCACCGACACCATCTTCAGCGCCTCCAGTGAGATTGCCCGCGGCAATCTCGATTTATCCAGACGGACCGAGTCGCAGGCCGGTTCGTTGGAGAAGACCGCGTCCTCCATGCAAGACCTCACGTCCACGGTCAACCAGAATGCCGACAATGCGCGGCGCGCCAATCAGCTTGCCATTTCCGCATCCGAGGTCGCGGTCAAAGGCGGGGCCGTGGTGGCGCAAGTGGTCCATACCATGGAGACCATCAATGCATCGTCGAAAAAAATTGGCGACATTATTGGCGTCATCGATGGCATCGCATTCCAGACCAACATCCTGGCCTTGAATGCGGCAGTGGAAGCGGCGCGCGCCGGTGAACAGGGGCGCGGTTTTGCGGTCGTCGCCGCGGAAGTACGCAGCCTGGCACAGCGCTCAGCTGCCGCGGCCCATGAGATCAAGACGCTGATCGGCGACTCGGTCGGCAAAGTCGATGCCGGCAGCACCTTGGTCCATCAGGCCGGCACCACCATGACTGAAATCGTTGATAGCATCCGCCACGTCACCGACATCATGGGTGACATTGCCGCCGCCAGCGTTGAGCAGACCGCCGGCATCGAGCGTGTCAACGATGCGATTGCCGAAATGAACAATGTCACCCACCAAAATGCGGCATTGGTACAAGAGGCCGCCGCCGCCGCGCAGTCCATGCAGGATCAGGCGGGCCATCTGGAACAAGTCGTCAGTGTCTTCAAGCTGGGCGAGGGACCCCCTGCTTAGCATTGGCCATAGCCGGTCTACCAGTTGAAGCATGAAGGCCATCATGGCGATGGCATTTATTGGTTTTCCGGCGGCAAGGTCATTGATCTACAATGAATTTTTGAGTCATGGTGCCAGATTCCTTGCCACGCCGTGAAGCACCAACAACACACGGGTGCTGTCTGAAGCGGCCTCGTTGCACTGGCACCGCCTTCACTACCGCACCCCCTAGCCTTTGAAGATGCTGCAGAAATTTTCGTTCCGGCAACTGCTGGTGATCGCTTTTTTGCTGATTGCCGCTTTGCTGGGTGCGGCCTCGTTGCGCGCCCTGTTCACGCTGGAAGACCTCACACTGCAAAGTCGCGACGGCGCGTCCCAATCGCTGGAACTCAGCCGGCTCGCCCAGTCACTGAGCGAGCTCAGCGTTTCAATGGAGCGCACATCGCGCCAGTCGGTGGTGCTGGACGACCGCGTCCTGCGCGTGCGCTTTTCCGACCAGGCGCGCGAGGCCGCCACCCTCCTGGCCAGCCTGACAGCACAAGGCCTGCCCAGCGGGCCCAAGCAGCAGTGGCAGGCGCACCTGCAAGCTGCTGGCGACCTGTTGACCGGCGCGCCCGATACCGCGCTGGAGCGGGAACGCCAGATAGCACAGGAGTTTCGCGCACTCGATCGTGTCAATTCGGCCATCGCGGTGCAGGTGCAAAAGACCATCCAACAGCGCAACCAGGCGCTGGAAGCCAAGCTCGAAGACAGCCGAAGTCACCTGGCGCAGCAAGTCACCTGGGCCATCGTACTGGCGGTCGCCATGGCGCTGGCTTTCGGCATCTGGTTCACGGTGCCCCTGAAGCGTCTGGAACACGCCATCGTCGGCCTGGGTGAAAACCGGCTCGATCAGGTGATCGCCATTCGGGGTCCGTCCGACCTGGCCATGGTGGGGCAGCGGCTGAACTGGCTGCGCCTGCGACTGGTCGAGCTCGACGCCGATAAAGCACGCTTTTTGCGCCATATTTCCCATGAACTCAAGACCCCGCTGGCATCGCTGCGTGAAGGCGTCTCCCTGCTGGAGGACGGCGTGGCCGGCGAACTGAGCCGTGAGCAGCGTGAAATCGCGCAAATCCTGCGGCACAACACCGGTGTCTTGCAGGGCCAGATTGAAGACCTGCTGCGTTTTAACACCGCGGCGTTTGAGGCCCGCCAGTTGCACCGCCAGACGACCGACCTGCTGGAGCTGGTTGAAGCGCAGGTTGACGCGCAGCGTCTGCAATGGCGCGCCCGTGAGCTGTCGGTCACCATCGTCGGCAAGCCGATCCTGGTGGAGCTGGACCCCGAAAAAATCGGCACGGTGCTGGCCAACCTGCTGTCCAATGCCATCCGCTACTCACCGCTGAAAGGCGAGATCCGCCTTGAGCTGAGTAAACTGCCGGGCCTGGTCCGCATCGACATTCACGACCAGGGTGTAGGTGTGGCCCTGGCTGATCGCGAGCGGATTTTTGAGCCGTTTTACCGTGGCGAGCGCCAACCCAGCGACGTGGTGCGGGGCAGCGGCATTGGTCTGTCCATCGTGCACGAATACATTGCCGCGCACGGCGGACGCATCGAGTTGCTGCCGGATCCAGTCGGTGCCCACTTCAGAATCGAGTTTCCCCATGTTTTCAAGTCCTGATTTTCGACACTCCCGTCGCCTGGCCCGTCTCGGTCTGCTGGCATCCGTCGCTGTATCGGTGCTGGCAGCTGGCTGCGCTGGCCGTTTCGGCCAGCGCGGTGACGACGCGGCGGGCGCAATAGCCACGCCGTCGGTTGCCGCCAACCCCCAGCGCTGCCAGCCGGTAGCGCCGGTCAGCCCGGCCGCGCCGCAGGCGACTGACGCCGTCACACGCATGCTGGCCTATGCGGACCGGGTGCGCCGGCTGGCGCCGGCAGAATTGAGCCAGGAAGTGATCCGGCTGGGCGACGCGGCCGGCCCGACCCAACAGCTGCAGCTGGCCCTGGCCCTGAGCCAGCTTCATCAACTGGGTGAACTCATACGTGCCCAGGAACTGCTGGGCCGCGTGCTGGCCAATGCCGACACCGAGGCGCAGACGCTACATCCGCTGGCAGGCCTGCTGGCCTCGCGCTACGGCGAGCAGCGCCGCCTGGAAGAGCAGCTTGAGAAACAGACGCAGCAGACGCGCGACGTGCAGCGCCGGCTCGATCAGACCAACGAGCGGCTGGAGGCACTCAAGGCGATCGAACGCAGTCTCACGAGCCGTCCGCCCGCGGCCAGCGCCCCGGCGCCGGGCAATCGCGGCACCCGCCCCGCAGTGCCATGAGCGATTTGCCCACCCCCCCTGTCACGCCGCCCAGTACGGCGCCGTCCGCACCCGGCCCCCATCTGCTGGTGGTTGACGACGACGCCGACATGCTGCGTCTGCTGACCATCCGGCTCACGGCGGCGGGCTACCGCGTGACGGCGGTCACCTCGGCCGAGGCCGCCATGACCCAGTTGCATATCGAGCGGCCGCAACTGGTGCTCAGTGACGTGCGTCTGCCGGGCCGCGACGGCCTGGCCCTGTTTGACGACATTCGCGCGCAACACCCCTCGTTGCCGGTTATTTTGCTGACCGCCCATGGCACGATTCCCGATGCGGTGCAGGCCACCGAGCGCGGCGTATTCTCCTACCTGACCAAGCCCTTCGATGGCAAGAGCCTGCTCGACAAGATTGCGCAGGCGCTGTCGCTCAGCGCCCCGGCGCATTCGGTCAAGCCCGGCAGCGCGCAGGCGTGGCAAAACCAGATCATCAGCCGCTCCAGCCGCATGGCGGAAGTGCTGGCGGAAGCGCACATGGTGGCGCAATCGGACGCCAGCGTCCTGCTGCGCGGCGAAAGCGGCACCGGCAAGGAACTGCTGGCCCGGGCGATTCACCAGGCCGGCTCGCGCGCCAGCAAGCCGTTCATCGCGGTGAACTGCGGCGCCATTCCGGAGCCCTTGCTGGAGTCGGAGCTGTTTGGCCACGTCAAGGGTGCGTTCACCGGCGCCGTGGCGAACCACATCGGGCTGTTTCAGGCGGCCGACGGTGGCACCCTGCTGCTCGACGAGATCGGCGACATGCCGTCGGCGCTGCAGGTCAAGCTGCTGCGCGTGCTGCAGGAGCGTATGGTTCGGCCCTTGGGCTCAAGCCAATCCATTCCCGTGGATGTGCGCATCATCTCGGCCACGCATCGCGACCTCGACCTGGCGATGGCCGAGGGTCAATTTCGTGCCGACCTGTACTACCGGCTCAATGTTGTCACCTTGACCTTGCCGCCGCTGTCCGAGCGGCGCGAGGACATCGCGCTGCTGGCCAACTATTTTTTGGTCAAATTGGCCGGCAAATACAAAAAACGCCTGAGCGGATTTGCGCCCGAGGCTCTGATCGCCCTGACCACTGCCGCCTGGCCGGGCAATGTGCGTCAGCTCTACAACGTCGTGGAGCAGGTCTGTGCCCTGTCGACCTCGCCGCTGGTGCCGCTGGCCCTGGTTCAGCGTGCCCTGCGCTCGCCCAGCGTGGAGGTGCTGACCCTGGCCGAGGCCCGGCAACGCTATGAGCGCGACTACCTGGTGGGCCTGCTCAAGCTCACCGACGGCAATGTGGCCGACGCCGCCCGTCTGGCCGACCGCAACCGGACCGAGTTTTACCGCCTGATGCAAAAGCACGGCCTGACGCCCGGGCTGTTCAAGGCCGACAGCAGCGGGCCGGCCTCGCCCCCTGCTGCAAGCTGAGTCGCTCGCAGGCGACATCCCTAAGCGATTGATTTAAAAGGGATTTCATCTTTACAGGCCGGATGTTGTCGCTCTTTGGCGACAAAAACAACGGTTGGCGCTGGCTTTCCGCTTGTTTTTCCGGCTGTTAATTCAGAAGAAGCCTCAAGCTATTGATTCAAATGGGTTTTTTCAGGCTGGCATAGGGTTTGCACTAGTGTTGGCATGCAGACTATTTGCCTCCCTTATTTTCACCTTCGCAAACCAGCTTTTGCAGCCCGCTTGGTTGCCCTGATAGTCGCCAGCGTCCTGGCCTTCGTTGCCGGTCAGGCACAGGCGTGGACGCTCGACGATGTCGCCGGGCTCGCCCGCCAGCAAGCCCAGGCACCCTTCAAACCGGCAAGCCACGCGATTCCGGCGGAACTCGCCAATCTCGACTACGACGGCTACCGTGACATCCGCTTCAATGCAGACAGCACCTTGTGGCGGGCGGACAAGCTGCCTTTTGAGGCCAATTTTTTCCACGTCGGAAAAAGCGGCGACTCCGTTCGCGTCCATGAAATCACCCCGCAGGGTATCAAGCCGATTCCCTACAACCCGGCCGACTTCAACTTCGGAAAAAACAAGCTGTCACCGCAGACATGGGGCAATCTCGGCTTCGGTGGCCTGCGCGCCTTCAACAACCTGAACTCGGCGACGTACAAGGACGAGCTTGTCGTTTTTTCCGGGGCCAGCTACTTCAGGGCGCTGGGCACCGGCCAACGCTACGGCCTGTCCGCGCGCGGCCTGGCGGTCGACACGGCGGGGAGCGCCAAGGAAGAGTTCCCGCGCTTTACCGAGTTCTGGCTTGAAAAACCGGCCACCGATGCCAAGCAACTCACCATCTATGCGCTGCTGGACTCGCCACGCATGACCGGCGCCTATCGTTTCGACATCACGCCGGGCGAGCAGACCGTGACGCAAGTGCACGCCCGCATCTTCATGCGACCGACCGACACGCCGGTCGCGACACTGGGCCTGGCACCGCTGACCAGCATGTTCTTCTTCGGCGAGAACCAGCCCCGCCCCGGCGACTTTCGCCCGAAAGTGCATGACTCCGATGGCTTGATGATCGCCACCGGCGAAGGCGAATGGCTGTGGCGACCGCTGCAAAACCCGGCCGCCCCCGTCACGACCTCGTTCAGCATGAAGAGCTTGAAGGGCTTTGGCCTGATGCAGCGCGACCGCGCTTTCAACAGCTACGAAGACACCGAAGCCCGCTATGAACTCCGACCCAGCGCCTGGGTGACGCCGCTGGGGGACTGGGGCGCCGGCCGGGTCGAGCTGCTGCAATTTGCAACGCCCGACGAAACCCACGACAACGTGGCCGCCTATTGGGTCCCGGCAAAAAGCCCGAAGCCGGGCCAATCGCTGGATTTCGCCTACACCATTCACTGGCAGGGCAAAAACCAGCAGTTGCCGCCTAACGGCTGGGTCACGCAATCGCGCCGCGGCACGGGCTACACCAAGCTCGGAGCCGAGGCCCTGGGCCAGCAAATCCAGTTCGTGGTTGATTTTGCCGGCCCGGCCCTGGACGCCTTGCCCGAGGACGCGCCGGTCAAGGCCATCGTTACCGCCAACGCCAATGGCCGCGTGACTGAAAGCCTGGCCTACAAGAACCCGGCCACCGGCGCCTGGCGCATGACATTGCGCGTGCAGCGACTCAATCCGGCCCAGCCCGTCGAGCTGCGCGCCTTCCTCCAACACAACAACCAAACACTGAGCGAAACATGGACCAACCTGATCACACCGTGAGCCCCATCAGCGGGCGCAGCGTCTTGCGCGAAGAACGTCACCCCAATGCAGTCACGGCACCGCCGGTCAATCGCGCCAGCATGGTGCCGCGGCCGTGGCGAGGTTTCTGGAACAGCCTCGCCAGTGCGGCCCTGCGGCCCGTGCTCAAGCTGACGGGGCGGGTTCAGACCCAGGCGCTTGCAGCCGCTTCGATCGCTGACAAGCCGGAGCCCTGGCAGCAAGCCGCCAGACGCCGGCGCGCCGTGTTCTTGCTGCTGACGGTGATCAGTACGGTACTGGCCACCAGTCTCTTCACGGACATACAGCCCGACTATGACAACGCCTTTTTGCAGTACGGCCAGGCCACACTGTTTGCCTTGTTGTCGGCTTGGGTGGTGACGGGCTTCATGACAGCGATGATGGGCTTTTACGTGATGTTGCGGGGCGACAGCCACAGCCTGTCGGCCAAGAAGGTTCAGCACCATACGCTCGATGCCGCCACGCGCACCGCCATCATCATGCCGATCTGCAATGAAGATGTGCGCACGGTGTTTGCCGGCCTGCGCGCCACCTGTGAATCGGTGGCGCTAACAAAGCATGTCCAGGCCTTTGACGTGTTTGTGCTGTCTGACAGCAACAATCCGACCATCCAGAAAGCCGAACGCGCCGCCTGGGAAGAGTTGCGGGCCCAGCTCGCCAGCCAGCCCGACCAGCCGCAAATCGAGGTTTACTACCGTCTGCGCAAGCGCCGCACCGACCGCAAGTCCGGCAACGTGGCCGATTTCTGCCGTCGCTGGGGCAAGGACTACCGCTACATGGTGGTGCTGGACGCCGACAGCGTGATGAGCGGCGACTGCCTGGTCTCCATGGTCAAGCTGATGGAAGCCAACCCCACCGCCGGCATCATCCAGACCGCCACCCAGGCCATCGGCCATGTCACACTGCACGCCCGGGCGCAGCAGTTTGCCTCGCGCGTGACGGGTCGCCTATTCACGCTGGGCATGCAGTTCTGGCAAATGGGCGAGTCGCACTACTGGGGCCACAACGCCATCATCCGCGTCGCGCCGTTCATGCAGCACTGCGCGCTGGCGCGCATTGCGGGCTCCGGCGGCATGTCGGGCAGCATCATGTCGCATGACTTTGTGGAAGCCGCACTGATGCGCCGCGCCGGTTACCACGTCTGGCTGGTGGCCGATCTGGTGGGCAGCTACGAGCAGCAGCCGCCTGATCTGCTGGCCGAACTGCAACGCGACCGCCGCTGGTGCCAGGGCAACCTGCAAAACTCGCGCCTGATTGCCGAGCCCGGCATTCATCCGGTGCACCGCTCCATGTTTGCCACCGGTGCCATGGCTTATTTGTCAGCGCCTCTGTGGTTGAGCTTCATGACGCTGGGCACCGCGCTGTGGCTGTCGGGCTCGCCGATGATTGCCAACTGGATGCTGCTGCCCGGCGAATTGGTATCGCTCTGGGCCTGGACGCTGTGCATGCTGTTTCTGCCGCGCATTCTGGGTCTCGCCGCTGTGCTGCTCAACCGCCAGCAGCAGGCTTATGGCGGCACGGCCAGCCTGCTGCGCAGCGCCATGCTGGAAACCCTCATTGCCTTGCTGCAGGCGCCCGTTCGCATGCTGGCGCATTCGCTGTTTGTGGTGGTGGCGCTCACCGGCCTCAAGCTCGAATGGAAATCGCCTCCGCGCGAAGCGGCGGCAGTGCCATGGCGTTATGCGCTGGCGCAACTCGCCCCCATGAGTTTGATGATTGCTGTGCTGGCTGGCGGCGTCGCCATGATCGACCCACGCGCCTTGGTCTGGTTGCTGCCCGTCGGCTTGCCGCTGCTGTTGTCCATTCCCATGACCGTCGTGACCAGCCGCGTCGGCTTGGGGAGGGCGATGCGGGCGCAAAACTACCTGCTGATTCCCGAAGAAACCAAGTCGCCGACCGTGTTGCGCCGTGCCTGGCTGCACGCCAGCCAGCGGACCAAGCCATTGCTGCGAGCCGCCTGAGCCTTTCGGCAGCAAAGAGTTCAGGACTATTTGCTGCTAAATTTATAGCTTCTTAAGCAGTAGGGACGGGGGCTAGAGGCTGAAAAGATATATCCAACCATCAGTCACACCCCTCTCGCCCGTCGCGCTCAATGCATTTTTGTAAGAACTACGGCTCTGGCGCGACTATGCTCAAAACCGGTGGCGATGTGGCTTGATTCGATGACCCGCTCAGTTCACCAGCACCAGTTTGCCCTTGACGCCGCGTGAGCCCATGTGGGCAAAGGCTGCCTTGAGCTCCGCCATCGGCAGGGTGCTGTCGATGACGGGTTTGATTTTGCCCTGGCCATACCATTGGGCCAATTCCTTCATCATGGCGGCGTTGGCCTGGGGTTCGCGTTTGGCAAACTCGCCCCAGAACACACCGACGATGGAGGCGCCTTTGAGCAGTGCCAGGTTGAACGGCAAGGCGGGAATCGGCCCGGCCGCAAATCCCACCACCAGATAGCGCCCGCGCCAGGCAATGGAGCGGAAGGCGGGCTCAGCGAAGTCGCCGCCCACCGGGTCGTAAATGACATCCGGACCTTTGCCCGCGGTGAGCGTCTTGACTGCTTCACGCAGATTCTCACTGGTGTAATTGATGGTGGCGTCGGCCCCAATGGATTGGCACAGCGCGCATTTTTCAGCGCTCGAGGCCGCCGCGATGACCCTGGCCCCACATGCCTTGGCAATCTGGATCGCTGCAGTGCCCACGCCGCCGGCGGCACCCAATACCAACACGGTCTCGCCCGCCTTGAGCTGCGCTCGGTCCACCAGCGCGTGGTACGAGGTGGCGTAGATCATGATGAAGGCTGCGGCATCCACAAATGGAAAACCATCCGGTAGCGGCAAGCACAGCGCTGCCGGTGCCACCGTGTGCGTGCCAAAGCCGCCCGTACCTGACAGGCAGGCCACGTGCTGGCCAACTTTCAGATGGGTCACGCCATCGCCCACGACTTGCACCACGCCCGCATACTCGGAGCCCGGCACAAAGGGCAGGGGCGGTTTCATCTGGTACTTGTTCTGCACGATCAAGAGATCGGGGAAATTCAGGCTGGCCGCCTTGATCTCAATCAGTACTTCGCCCGCCTTCGGGCTCGGGGTGGGCAATTCTTTCCAGGACAGGGCATCGACGCCCACGGGGTTTTCACAAAGCCAGGCATGCATGAGGGTAAGTCTCCTAATTTGTTGCGTAGATGATAGTTGGTCGCAACTTCGAAAAATGTCGCTCGCGTGACCTGAGCGCCCAACCTGCTGCGCCACCTACAATGAATATCAACTCAGTTTGACTATGAAAATTCTTATTTGCAATGACGATGGTTACCAGGCGCCGGGCCTCGTGGCACTGTATGACGCCCTGAAGGACGTGGCGGAGGTCGAGGTGGTTGCGCCGGAACAAAATAACAGCGCCAAATCGAACGCCTTGACCCTGCATACCCCGATGTATGTCTGCCGTGCCAGCAATGGCTTTCGCTACATCAATGGCACGCCGGCTGACTGTGTGCATATTGCGCTGACCGGCTTGTTGGGCTATCGGCCGGACTTGGTGCTGGCAGGCATCAACAACGGTGCCAATATGGGCGACGACACGATCTATTCGGGCACCGTGGGTGCGGCGATGGAAGGTTATCTGTTTGGCATACCGGCTATTGCATTTTCCCAGGTTGAGAAAAATTGGAGTCATCTGGCCTCGGCGGCGCGTAAAGCCCGTGATCTGGTCTTGCAGATGTCTCAGCAAAACCTGATTGGGAGCAGCCCCTGGCTGCTCAACGTGAATATTCCCAATTTAACTTTTGACGAAATCGCCCATGTGAAGCTGTGTCGGCTTGGGCGGCGTCACGCGGCCGAGGCCGTGATTACCCAGGTCAGTCCGCGCGGCGACACCATGTACTGGATCGGTGCTGCGGGCCCGGCCAAGGACGAGGCTGAGGGTACTGATTTTCATGCCACCAGCCACGGCCATATTGCCATGACACCACTGAAGGTGGATTTGACCGACCATGACAGTCTCGGGTATTGGGCTCAGACGGCCGCCAAGTTGACGCTCGCATGAAAGAGCGCCCACCTTTTCCTGTCCGGCTGGATTTCTCGGCGGGTAAACCCACAGACAGACGGTCCGTCCCGAGGCTTGCAGGTCTGGCCCAGAGGCCGGGCGCCAAGCCGTCAGGCAACCCGCCCTCAAGAGGGGTGGGGATGGACTCCAGTGCAGTTCGCATGAACATGGTGCGCAAGCTCGTCCAGCAAGGTGTCAACGACCCCATGGTGCTGGCGGCCATGCAGGCCATTGAGCGCCACCGTTTTGTCGACACGGCGCTGGTCAATCAGGCCTATGAGGACACGAGTCTGCCGATCGGCTTGGGGCAGACCATATCCAAACCTGGTGTGGTGGCCCGCATGCTGGAACTGCTGCGCAACGGAGCGCCTGGCAAATTGGGACGCGTGCTGGAGATCGGGACTGGCTGCGGCTATCAAGCGGCAGTGTTGAGCCGGTTGGCGCACGAGGTCTACAGCATTGAACGACTGCGCGGTTTGCATGACAAGGCACGTAACAATCTGCGGCATTTGGCATTGGCCAACCTGCATCTTCTGTTTGGGGATGGTATGGTGGGCTATGCTAGGGGCGCCCCCTACGCGGCCATCATCGCTGCTGCCGGGGGTGAAGCCGTGCCCCATGCCTGGGTCGATCAACTGGCCATGGGCGGGCGATTGGTGGCGCCGGTGTCCGCTGGCGCTGGGTCGGCAGGGCGGCAAGCGCTGGTGGTGATTGATAGAACGCCACAAGGCCTACGGCAAACGGTACTTGAGGCGGTTCACTTTGTCCCTTTAAAATCAGGGATCGCATGAAGGGATTTCGTATGTTTGGTTTGAGTGCTCGCCTGAGCTTGGCTTTTGTTACTGTCGTTATTGTTGGGATGCTGGCTGGGTGTGGCTCCAGAGCGCTCAATCGGGCTCCGGTGGAAGATCGCGGGGTTGGCATGGGCCAGCCTGAACCGGTGGCAGTGGACTCGACGACCCAGGACGTCAAGCAGTTGCCTGGTTTTGAGAATGCAGGCAAGCCCGGTTACTACACAGTCAAACCCGGTGACACCCTGATCCGCATTGGCCTGGAACACGGGCAAGCCGCCAAGGATATTGCGCGCTGGAGCAATGTTGACAATATGAATCTTATTGAAGTCGGCCAAGTGCTGCGGGTGGTGCCGCCAGCAGCAGCCAGTGTGGCCAGCGGGGTGGTCGCCAAGCCCGTTACATCGGCCACTGCCACGCCGGTGCCGGCCGCTTCAGCGCCGGCTGCCACATCGGCCAGTCCGGCCACTTCGGCCAATTCGACGCCTGGGCTCGCTGCTGTCCCGACAGCGGACGATCAGATCGACTGGATCTGGCCGACCAACGGTGCGGTGCTGGCCGGATTTGATGAGGTCAAGAACAAAGGCCTCGACATTGGTGGCGTGGCGGGCGACCCGGTAGTTGCCGCAGCCGACGGCCGGGTTGTTTATGTTGGGGCTGGTCTGCGCGGCTATGGCAACCTGATTATCCTCAAGCACAACAACACTTACCTGACCGCCTATGCCCACAACAAGACCTTGTTGATCAAGGAAGATCAGTCGGTGCGCAAGGGGCAAAAGATTGCCGAAATGGGAAGCAGCGATAGCGACCGCGTCAAGTTGCATTTTGAAGTTCGCCGGCAAGGCAAACCGGTTGACCCGGCCAAGTATCTGCCAGCTCGGTGATGGGTACGGGAACGGGCCATGAAAAAAAGCCCCGTGCCCGGCCCTGACAACGCTCCCAGCGTGCCGACACGCGGCGTGTCGGATTATGTGACAAATAGGCCTCTAGCCCCCGTTGATATTGGGGAGCAAGCTACTAATTTGGTAGTAAAAAATGGACCATCGGAACACACGTCGCCGACGCTGCCGAGCGTAGCCATTGAGGCACTTGAAGCGGCGGGCGAGTCCGGTGACGCGCTGACCGTTTACCTGCGCCAGGTGCGCCGCACCACCCTGTTCACGCCGCAAGAAGAATTTGAACTTGCCGGCAAGGCCCGCGCTGGCGACTTTGCCGCCCGCCAAAGCATGATTGAACACAATCTGCGGCTGGTGGTGAGTATTGCCAAGGCCTATAGGGGGCGTGGCGTACCCTTGTTGGACCTGATTGAAGAAGGCAACCTGGGTCTGATGCACGCCATTGATAAATTTGAGCCGGAACGGGGATTTCGTTTTTCCACCTATGCCACTTGGTGGATTCGCCAATCGGTAGATCGTGCCTTGATGTGCCAAGGACGGGTGGTGCGCCTGCCGGTGAACGTGGTCAGGGAGCTGCAGCAAGTTCTGCGAGCCCGCCGGGCGCTGGAGAGTGATGCGGCGTTCGTGGTGAGTCGACCCGATGGCATTCGAGTCGAAGATGTGGCCGCCTTGTTGGGCCGCGACCCGGTCCATGTTGCCGATTTGCTGGGCCTGGCGGAGGCGCCCAGGTCCTTGGACGCCGCCCTGGACCTCTCGGGCGAGACTCAGACATTTGGCGATTCACTGGTCGATGAAATCACGGCGGACCCGTCTGGTGTGACGCAGGTCCATGAGGTGGAGCGTTTGCTGGAGGAATGGGTTGGCACCTTGTCTGAACGCGAAAAAGAGGTGCTGGAAGGGCGCTTTGGCTTGCATGACCGCGAGCCTGAAACGCTGGATGTGCTCAGCGCGCGTCTGGACCTGACGCGTGAGCGCGTGCGACAGGTCCAGAACGAGGCCTTGGCCAAGCTCAAACGCTATCTGGCGCACCGCGGTATCACACGGGACGCCCTGATTTAGGCCCCGTCGATGCGTTGCGAGGGGCTCACGTTGTTTTGACGTCATCCGGTGCCTGAGACAATAGCGCCATGACCGACAACATCCATAAAACCGAGAATTTTCCGCCCGACTGGCTGCTGGTTGAATCACTTGATCTGGAGGCTCAGGGTGTAGCCCACCGTGCCGACGGCAAAGTGGTGTTTATCAAGGGTGCGTTACCGTTTGAGCTGGTGAGCGCCAATGTGCACCGCAAGAAAAACAACTGGGAGCAGGGCGCAGTGACCGCGATTCACCGCGAGTCCTCGCAGCGCGTGCAGCCGGCTTGCCCACATTTTGGTTTGCATGAAGGCGCTTGTGGCGGCTGCAAGATGCAGCATCTGCACGTCGGCGCACAGGTGGCGGTCAAGCAGCGCGTGCTGGAGGACAACCTGTGGCACCTGGGTAAGGTCAGGGCGGACACCATTTTGCGGCCGATTGAAGGCCCGGCCTGGGGTTACCGTTACCGAGCCCGGTTGTCGGTGCGTTATGTGCGTAAAAAGGGCGAGCTACTGATCGGTTTTCATGAGCGCAAAAGCGGCTATGTGGCCGACATGAAAGAGTGCCCGGTGTTGCCACCGCATGTGAGCGACTTGCTGCTGCCGCTGCGGGGGCTGATTACCTCGATGGATGCGATGGAGACCTGTCCCCAGATCGAACTCGCCTGTGGCGACACCCTCACCGCGCTGGTGCTGCGGCACATGGAGCCGTTGAGTGATGGCGATTTGGCGCTGCTGCGCGGCTTTGCCGCCCGCCATGCCGGGGTGCAGTGGTGGTTACAGCCGAAGGGGCCTGAGACGGCACATCTGCTTGATGAGGGGGGCGAAGCGTTGAGCTATGACCTGCCGGAGTTCGGCCTTCATATGCCGTTCAAACCGACCGACTTCACGCAGGTCAATCCGCATATCAACCGGGTGTTGGTATCGCGCGCGTTGCGATTGCTGGATGCGCAAAAGCATGAACGGGTGATTGACTGGTTTTGTGGTTTGGGCAATTTCACACTGCCGATTGCGACGCAGGCGCGCGAGGTGCTGGGGGTGGAGGGCAGTGAGGCGCTGGTCGCGCGATCGCGTGAAAACTTTAAGCTAAATCAGGCTCTAGCCCCCGTCAACAAAGCGCTAGCAGCTACTAATTTTGTAGCACGAAATCTGTTCGAGATGACGCCTGAATTACTGATCCAGGACGGTGTGGCTGACAAATGGCTGGTGGATCCGCCGCGTGAGGGCGCTGTTTCCCTGGTGCAGGCGCTGGCTGAACTGCATCAACAAAAGCTGGACCCCATCAGTCATCCAGCCACTGTCGGAGCCGCGGGTTGGACGCCTCCGAAACGCATTGTCTATGTCAGTTGCAACCCGTCCACGCTGGCGCGCGATGCTGACCTGCTGGTGCATCAGGCGGGTTATCGCTGTTCTTTTGCGGGCGTGGTGAACATGTTTCCTCACACGGCGCATGTGGAGAGCATGGCGGTGTTTGACCTGGAAGTTTGAACGCAAGGGCCAATCGGGAAAAATCAGTGAGCTGCTGCGATTGCAGCTGTCGCAGGTTTAGGGGTTAATTTTGGAGGCACTTTATCGGCGACGACGGTTTTGGCGCTCTTGTCTTCGAGGATGACCTCGACCTGCTCGGCCTTGGCGACTGCGGCGCGAATGCCCTCAATTTTGTTCTCACGCATGTACTGGTCCATGTCTTTCCAGCCGTCAAAGATGGCGGCTTTGGATGCCTCTTCATTCAGGCTGTAACAGTCCTCAATGCCGCGTAGCCCATATCGGCAGGCGCCGCCAATCGCCTTCGCCTCCGCTTCGCGCTGGGCAATTCTCGGGTCCGGCTCCATGCCAGGAATGACGCAGCCCGCCAGCAGCAGGGTGACCGTTGTGATGAGCAGGCGTACGTTCATGGTGTGTGACAGAAAGATAGTCTCTATATCGGCAAGATGTGCGTTGCACTGAAGTTGACTATTGAGGCCATCAAGAAAAAAAGACCCGGGAAGGGTCTTTTTTTAGGAGCCGAGCTGTTTTAATCCCGCTCACCACCTGCAATACCCAGCAGGGCGAGTAGCGCCTGGAACACATTGATGATGTCCAGGTACAAGGCCAATGTGGCGCTGATGTAGTTGGTTTCGCCACCGTCGACGATGCGCTTCAGGTCATACAGCATGTAAGCACTGAAAATACCGATGACTGCCACCGAGATCGCCATCATGGCCGCTGTTGATCCGACAAACACGTTGATAATGCCGCCAATCATCACTGCCATGGCCCCCACGAACAGCCATTTACCCATACCAGAGAGGTCACGTTTGATGACGCTGGACAGGCTGGCCATGATAAAAAACACGCCCGCTGTACCACCAAAGGCGGTCATGATCAACTCCGGGCCATTTTTGAAACCCAGCACCATGCCAATCATGCGTGACAGCATCAAGCCCATGAAAAAGGTGAAACCCAGCAGCACCGGTACCCCGGCGGCCGAATTCTTGGTTTTCTCAATGGCGTACATGAAGCCAAAGGCACCGCCCAGAAACACAACCAGGCCCAGGCCGCCGCTCAACGCGCGCGTAATGCCGGTGGCCACGCCCAACCAGGCACCCAACACGGTGGGCACCAGGCTCAAGGCCAGTAGCCAGTAGGTGTTGCGCAGCACCTTGTTGCGTTGCTCGGCTGAGGCCGCATAGCCATAGCTGCGGTCAATAGATTGGACATTGTCAGTCATCGTCAAGCTCCTTCGTGGTCTGAACCATACATAGATTGTTCATTTTAGGGTCAGTCAGGTGCCGCCGCCCCAATTATTTGGACCGGGTGCCTACAGCTTGTAAGGATACTTACCGCTTGGACGCATCCACGCGGTAAGGGGCAGCCGTTATGCTTGGCGCCTGTGCCAACAAAATTCTTTAACTCATGAAAACCAAACTTATTCTCGAACTGGCTGATGTCAAGACCATAGCGGCGGCGGCGGAAGCCGAAGCCCTGAAAAATAATTGGGCGGTGTCTATTGCCATCGTTGACGATGGCGGTCATTTGTTGTGGTTGCAGCGCCTGGATGGTGCCGCTTGTATTTCCGCCCATATTGCACCCGCCAAGGCGCACACGGCGGCCTTGGGCCGGCGCGAAAGCAAAGTCTATGAAGACATTGTGAATGGCGGACGCGCCTCTTTTTTAAGTGCGCCTGAGGTCAAGGGTCTGCTGGAGGGTGGTGTCCCGGTGATGAAAGACGGTCAGTGCCTGGGCGCGGTCGGCGTCAGTGGCGTGAAATCCAGCGAAGATGCCCAGATCGCTCGGGCGGGCATTGCCGCGCTGGGTCTTTAAAGTCAAACTCTACACTTTGCGCTGTCCGCGACTCTCCATCAACCATTGAGTGAGTTTTCCATGACCATTAACGTAAATGTCGATCTTGGCTACGAGTTTGAGGTCAAATCCAGTGTCAAAGAAGTTTTTGACGTGCTGTCTGACATCCCTGCCGCAGCCAGCCACTACCCCAAGGTGGACAAACTGGTGGACCTTGGCGATGATACTTTTCGCTGGGAATTCGAAAAAATTGGCATCGCGCAGTTCCACCTGCAAACCATTTTTGCCTGCAAGTACGCGTCCAACCGGGCCAAAGGTACGATCAACTGGACGCCCGTCAAGGGCGAAGGCAACGGCTTGATCGCGGGTGGCTGGAAACTGACCGACAAGAAAAAGTCAACCAAAATTGTTTTGAGTCTCACGGGCGAACTCACGCTGCCCGTGCCCGGCTTGTTGAAAATGGTGATTACTCCGCTCGTCAAATCGGAATTTGAAAAAATGACCGACCAGTGGGTTGCCAACCTGATCAAGCGTTTTGGCGGCGAGGTCTGATCCGGGGGACCTGCATCTATGCCGCTTTTTCCATCATTGCTGGTTCTCTAGTGCGCTGGTTGCGGCGGCAGCACCTGCGGCAGCGGTGCCAATGAAAATCCGAACAGCCGCTCGGGCGGTAAACGCATCAGCATGACTTTGTCGATCGCGGTCGCCTTGATCGCGAATTCGGGTTGTGCGGTGTCATGGCGCACGGTATGCGGGACCGGGTGACCGGCCGTGTCGGTGATGGAGGCCACAATGGGCGCTCGCGCGTTCGCCGTGCGTTGCACCACGATGCCCAGTTCGCCGGAGGCGAGTTTGACGAAATCACCGGGCGGATATATACCCAATTCCTTGATGACGGCGGTTGATAGGGGGCCACCTTTGTCCTCTTGATACAGTTGTCGTACCGCCTCCTGGGGTGACAGTGCCGCACGCATGACACGCGGGCTTATTTTTGACGTGAATACATCTGCCACGCGTAACGCAATCGCCATCTCGCAGACTTCGGTAGACCCCAGCGGGTAGCCGGTTCCATCCGCTCGCTCATGATGTTGCGCAACGGCAGCCAGCCAGTCGGCATCTGTTACCCCGGCCTTTTGGAGCCATTCAACGCATTGGGTTGGATGTGCGTGAATGGCAGCCCGTTGTTTGTCTTTCATGGGCACGTCTTGTCCCGCCATTTGCCCTTGCAAATCAAGAATTGGCTGGTTCATGGTGAGCGCCGCTTTCACCAGGCTCATCAAACGGGTCTGGGGCCATTGCAAATGGCGGGCCATCAAAATGCATAGCATGGCGGTATGCACGGCATGGGTATAGCCGAAATAAAAATGCTGGGCGTTGTCCTGGCGCACGCATCGATAAATGCCGATGTCAGCGTTGCAGTCAACCAGTTCCAGAATGTGGCGCGCAAACTGTTCGATGCGACCAGAGAAATTGCCCTGGTGTGTCACGCTGTCCAGTAGTTTTTTTAAATCATCCGTGGTTTGGTCCCACAAACCAAAAATATTGGGCGGCGGCACAAGCGCCTTGGGCCGCTCAGGGGCGTCCGCCCGTGCGACTGCTCTGACTTCTTCGGCATCCACATAAGCACCGCGCAGGAGTAACTGGTCCAGCAGATGCTCACTCTCGACCAGATGCCCCTTCGAGAGCAATAATGTGCCCTGCTCATCGCGCACACTCCAGGGCAGGGGCGTGCCGATCAGCACTTTAGAGCGAGGCAGTCGCAACATTTTCACAATCTAAGGTCCTCATGTTGGCGCCAGGCGCACTCAGCGGACGCCTGAGCGAAATCATAAACCTCTGGTTTCAGTGTGTACAGAATATTTGATATTATTTTTATAGCTGCTAGCGCATATTCCATAAGGGCTAGAGGCCTAAATCGTTTAAATAGATCGCTGCTTTAGTCGTTTCACCAAGATCACGCTGGCCAGTACCACGGCCCCTGCCAGAATGCCCGCAAGTGCATTCAGCGTCAAAGCAGCCACGGGTTGCAGCGCCGCGCCCGCGACCAGGCTCCAGTGCTCAATCAAGCTGCCAGCCCCTGGCGTGCGGTGGATCAAGATTCCGCCCCCCACCAGAAACATGGCCGCGGTGCCAGCGACCGACAGCCCCTTCATCAAATAGGGGGCCGCTCTAAGAATGCCCCGCCCCAGACTGCGCTGCAGGCGCGCGGCCAGGCCGGCACCGGTTTGTAGGCTGAGGTGGAGCCCGCCATCATCGAGTTTCACAATGCCTGCCACCAGGCCATAGACGCCGATCGTCATCAGCACGGCGATGCCGCTCAGGACACTGATTTGGGTGAGGAGCGGACTCGATTGCACGGTGCCCAGCGTGATGACAATGATCTCGGTCGACAAAATGAAATCGGTACGCACCGCCCCCTTGATTTTGTCTTTCTCAAGAGTCACCAGATCAAGCGATGGATCTGCCAGCGCCTGCAGCAGTTTTGCATGCTGCGCTGCGTCTTCAACGTCGCCGTGCAAGAACTTGTGTGCCAGCTTTTCGAAACCCTCAAAGCACAAAAAGGCGCCGCCCAGCATCAATAGCGGTGTCACGGCCCACGGCGCCAGCGCGCTCAAGGCCAGGGCTGCGGGCACCAAGATGGCCTTGTTGATCAATGAGCCTTTGAACACCGCCCAGACCACCGGTAGCTCGCGCTCGGCCCTGACACCAGCGACCTGCTGCGCATTCAGGGCCAGATCATCTCCCAGCACCCCGGCTGTTTTCTTGGCAGCCACCTGGGTCAATACGGATACGTCATCCAGTAGGCTGGCAATGTCGTCAAGCAGTGCGAGCAGGCTGGTTGCCATGGGCTTGATCTTTCTCGGGGCGTGTCGTAATTGAGTGCAGGGCTATTGTCGCTGTTGATGGCCGTGCGCTGGCCAGCGCTCCTGGCCCACCGGTGAATGACTGGCAGTTGACTATAGTCAACGAACTGAAAGACTGGCTAGATAACTATCGGCGATGAGTTTCCGACGGATGTCAGACCCTGTTTCTGCCGGTGCGTCTGACCCTTATTTCGACGAATTCAGCCTGCCTCAAACCTCGCAATGCCCTATTCATTTCTTTTTCGAATGCTGAAGGACCCGCGCACAACGGGCGCGCTGGCACCCTCTTCTGCTCGTCTTGCGCGAGAGCTTGCCAATTTGGCGAAAGACTCAGAGAACGTCCTGGAGCTTGGTGCGGGCACTGGCGCAGTCACGCAGGCCCTCTCCAAGGTTGTCAAGGAAGAAAAACTGCAAGTTGTCGAACTGCAAAAAAAGCTGGCTGCCTCTTTAAAGAAGCGCTATCCGAATCTGAAAGTCTTGCATTCGACGGCACACCGTGCGCTCGATAATTATCGGCAATGCGGGTCAGTGGCGGTCGTCTCCAGCTTGCCTTTTCGGTCCTTGCCGCCTGCTATCAAATACTTGACAGTGCAGAGCCTTCTGGCATTCCTGAAATCATCACCTGGCTCACGGCTTATTCAGTACACGTATGGCCTGAGCGCTCCATTCACAGCGCCTGCGGGCTTCAAGTGGCAGCAGATCAAGTGGGTCTTCGCAAATTTTCCCCCCGCGTGTATTTGGGTGCTCACCAAAACACCTGACCAGTAGACCGTTTTCAAGTCTTCGGACTTTGCGACTTTTCCTTGCTGAGGCCAATCGGCATGGCGGCTGAATATGAGCGGCGGTAAGCCAAGAGTGACTCCGCAGATAATCACGGCTTTGTTGGACTACTCCAGCCTCGTACTTTTCAGGACAAACGTTATGCATCGTGTCGCCATCAGTAGCACCGGCCTCTACATTCCACCGCACGTCATTACCAACGAAGAGTTGGTGGCCTCCTTCAATTGTTTTGCAGCGCAGGAAAACAAGGAGCATGCTGCTGCCATTGCCGCAGGTACGCGCCAGCCAATTCCCCAATCCAGCATTGAATTCATTGAGAAAGCGTCGGGCATCAAGCAACGCTATGTGATGGAAAAATCAGGCATTCTTGACCCGCAGCGCATGCGCCCGCGCTTGTCAGTCCGCCCTGATACCGAGATTTCGATGATGGCTGAAATTGGTGTGGCCGCAGCGCGCGATGCGCTGGCCCGTGCTGGCAAACAGGCCGAAGATATTGACGGCGTGATTTGTGCTTGCGCCAATATGCAGCGTGCTTACCCGGCCATGGCGGTGGAAATTCAGACTGCGTTGGGCATTCAGGGCTTCGGCTTCGACATGAATGTGGCTTGTTCATCGGCCACTTTTGCCATTGAGATGGCGGTCAACGCGGTCAAAACCGGCTCGGCCCGGGCCATTTTAGTGGTGGACCCAGAAATTACTTCATCGCATCTGGCCTGGAAAGACCGCGACTGCCATTTCATTTTTGGTGACGTCTGCACCGCCATCCTGATCGAACGGCTGGAGAACGCCCCCGCGGGTGCCTTTGAAGTGCTCGGCACCCGCCTGCTCACCACGTTTTCCAACAATATCCGCAACAATGCCGGCTATATGTGGCGCAGCGAGGACCGCAACCCCGACGACCGAGATCTGCTTTTTTACCAAGAGGGGCGCAAGGTTTTCAAGGAGGTTTGTCCGATGGCGGTCGAGCACATGACCAGCCACCTGGCGGCACATGGTCTTGCGCCCGATGGGGTACGGCGTTTTTGGCTGCATCAAGCCAACCTGGCCATGAACCAGTTGATTGGCCGCAAATTGCTGGGGCGTGACGCGACGCCGGATGACGCGCCGGTGATCCTGAATGAATTTGCCAACACCGCCTCAGCCGGCTCGATCATTGCCTTTCACCGGCACCACGACGATATCCAGGCTGGCGACGTAGGGGTGATCTGCTCCTTTGGAGCCGGCTATTCGATTGGCAGTGTGGTGTTACGCCGTACTTGATCAGGCAACGCCTCAGTTCAGATCGCGTTTCAGGCGAATTTCTTCGACCTTGACCGCCCCCACGGGCACGGTTTTGATGCTGGTCATTTCACGTTTGAAGCCGGCCAGGTCATGGAAGTGCAAGGCGCGCTCGTTACCTAGGGGAATCCATACCGTGACCTTGGTACAGCCTTCTTCCAGCAAACCTTCGCGTGCCGCGTCCCACAGCGCCAGCCCAACGCCCTGTCCCCAGTGCGAAGTGGCGGCAAAAATGGCCCAGATTTCACCGGTAGTCGACGGTGTGCCCTTGTCACGTGAACGGTCGAAACCGACGAAGCCGACGACTTGGCCCGCATCAAGTGCCACAAAGACTTGGGGTTCGCTGAATTCAATGGCGTCACACCAGTAGGCATGGCTCTTGTCGATGGTCATGGCGGGCGCCTTTTCGCCCGGGAACAGGGCCTTGAAAGCCGCCTGACTGGCACTGACATGAATTTCGGCAATGGCTTTGGCATCGCGCACAGTGGCGGGCCGGACTTCAAAGTTGGAGGTACTGGACATGGAGAAGGCTTGGGTGAGCAAGCGAGTAATAAAAATCGGAGCTAGATTGTCGCCGCAATCAGCCGGGGCCCTTGGGGAAAACGCCTAGTGCCGTAGTAGTGCGCTGTTACCCCGCTGGCGCAGCCGGGAGGCAAACTGTCACTTTCAATTTTTCAGGAGACTGTCATGGCCAAGAAGATTTTGATGTTGTGTGGTGACTATGGTGAAGACTACGAAACCATGGTGCCGTTTCAAACCCTGCTCGCCGTTGGCTGCAGCGTGCACGCGGTTTGCCCGGACAAAAAAGCCGGTGATTACGTGATGACTGCGATCCATGATTTTGAAGGTGCGCAAACCTACAGTGAAAAGCCGGGCCACCGTTTTGCTTTGAACGCCAATTTTGCCGATATCAACACCGCCAACTACGATGCGCTACTGATACCCGGTGGACGCGGACCCGAGTATTTGCGGCTCAACGCCCGCGTGCTGTCCATAACCAAAGAGTTTGCCGACGCTGGAAAGCCGATTGCCGCTGTGTGCCACGGCGCTCAATTGCTGGCAGCCGTGCCCGGCATCATCAGAGGCAAGCGCATCAGCGCCTACCCGGCCTGCAGACCAGAAGTAGAGTTGGCGGGCGCCCTGTTCGCCGAGATTGCCATCGACGCCGCCGTCACCGATGGTCAATACGTCACTGCACCGGCCTGGCCGGCACACCCCGCCTGGTTATCGCAGTTTATGGCTCTGTTGGGCATAAAAATCTCCCACTAGCCACAAAGTGCGTCGGCGCTTATGCTTCGGGGCTGTTTTTTGAAACGCGAAGGAGACCGGTATGTGTCAAATTTTCGTCCGGGCCAACCCGCAAAGCTATGAAGCCACGACGCGCAGCATCCGTCTGCACGGCGTGGTCACCAGTGTTCGACTCGAAAACCTGTTTTGGGACACTCTGGAGGAAATTGGCGCCCGCGACGGCATGACGGTGCCGCAACTCCTCTCCACGCTCTACGACGAATTGTTGACGCTTCGCGGTGACATCCCAAATTATTCAAGCTTTTTACGGGTCTGCGCTCTGCGTTACCTGAGCCTGCAGGTGGCTCAGCGCATACCAAGCGACATCCGGATACCGATCCGGTCGCTCAATGCCCATGCCGTGCTTAGCGGTGCGCGTTCTGGCCTGGCGGAAGTCAGCGCAAGATAGCTTTTCATTGATCCCGTGCCCGATCTGCCGGGCAAAAATAGTCCTGGTTTGATTAAGGAGTCCTGAAACAGTCGTCAGCAGGAAGATAATCTAGCGCGCCAGCCTCAATTCGAATGGCCGGACATGTAACTCTGGAGCAAAAAATGGCAAAAGGTCAGCAAAGCAACAAGATGGTAAAAAAACCGAAAAAGGATACCTCGCCACCCAAGCCGGTGTCGCCTGACGCTGTGCGCCCAACGGTGACCACGGTGGTGCCGGTGCGCGGTAAGCTGAAAAATGCACCTTCACGGACTTAATTCCGAGGTTTAGGTCTTCGGCAGAAAGGGCAAGGTATGCACGGGAAAAGACAGCACCCATGAGGATTTTGTCCAAGCCCAGAAAGCCCTCCGTGCTCAAGCCAAAACGCCTTCTGCGCGGTCGCGCAACGGGTCAAAGACAAGCGGTTCCTGCCAGGGGCTATTCCCTGGCCCAGATGGTGGAGGATTTGCGCAATTACCAGGCTGAGCTGGAAATTCAGAATAAGGCGCTGCGGTATAGCCAGATCGCTGCCGAAGGCGCTTCGGAGCGGTTTCTTACCCTTTTTTCAAACGTGCCGCTGGCATTGCTGGTGGTGGATGAAAATGGGTTGGTGCTGGAGAGCAATGCCATGGCATTGCGACTTTTTCGCCCCCTGGAGAGTGATCCGCCACTGAATTTTTTACTGCCTCTGGTGAACAGCGAGTACCTTGACAAGGTCGCACAGGCTTTTGTCAGCGCCAAAAAGGTCGGAACCAACGAGACAACAGAAGTCGTCTTTTCGAGCGGTTCCAGCGGCGTTTTCACGGGGGACTTGCACATTGCCCGGATCGAGAATTTTCAAGATGATCTGGCGCAATTCATATGTGCGGTCATTGACCAAAGTCCTTTGCTGGCCCAGCGTCAAGCCTTGCAGGTTAGTGCGGCAGAACTGCGGCAGCGCAATGAAGAACTTCAGTTGAGCAAAAACAGACTGGCCTCGATCATCAATTCATCACTCGATGCCATTATTTGTATCGATCAGAATTACCTCATTACCATTTTTAATCCTACCGCGGCAGCGCTGTTCCAGTGCCCGTCGTCGCAAGCGCTCGGTAGCCAGTTGACGCGCTTTCTGCCGGACGCGGTGCAAACACTCACCTACAACAAGCTCGCCACGCATGCGCAATTAGGTGAAATGATGGGGTTGACGGCAAGCGGCAACAGCGTCGCTATTGAAGTCAGTGTGTCGTTTGAGTTGCACCCGGATGGTGATACCACTACCATCTTCGCGCGCGACCTTACCAGTCGCAAAAAAATCGAGGCGCACCGCAATGCCTTGGAGTCACAACTGCGGGAATCGCAAAAAATGCAGGCGGTGGGCACTATGGCGGGCGGTATTGCGCATGACTTCAACAACATCATTGGTGCCATTCTGGGCAATGTAGAACTCGCCAAACAAGATGCTGGCGCAGGGTCGCCAGCGCTCGTCAGTCTTTCCGAGATTGACAAGGCGGGACGGCGGGCCCGCGATTTGGTGCGACAAATTTTGACATTCAGTCGCAATGAATCACCTCAGCGGATTTCGATTCAATTGGCTGACGTGGTGCAGGAAACCGTGCTTTTGCTCAAGGTCACCCTGCCGCCCTTGGTCGACTTGCAGGTGCGCATCGACCCCTGCACCCCGTTGGTGCTGGCCGATGCGACCCAAGTGGAACAAGCCCTACTCAATCTGTGCACCAATGCCATTCATGCTATCGGCGCCCGGCGCGGGACGCTCAGTATCGAACTTGGTCACAACCTGACGACTGACTTGGGTCGGATCGAGCGTCGAGGCGGCGTACGTGGTCAGCACGTTAAATTAGTGGTTCGTGATACGGGCAGCGGTATCGACGCCCAGACGCTGCAGCGCATTTTTGAGCCCTTCTTCACCACCAAACCCGTGGGCCAGGGCACCGGCTTGGGACTGGCGGTTGTTCATGGCATCATGCGCACTCACCAGGGCACGGTGGATGTGAAAAGCACCCCTGATACCGGTAGTGTGTTCACGCTTTATTTCCCGGTCGCCGACCTTGCTGCCTTACCCGATACCCCGAATGCCACAAAATTATCGGCGCCGCAGGCGGTGCGGGGCAGGGGCAAGCGGGTCATGTACGTTGACGACGATGAAGCGCTGGTCTTTTTGGTCCAACGCGTGCTCAAACGCAAAGGATTTGTGGTCAGCACCTTTACAGATCCCCGTTTGGCTGCTGCAGCCTTGCGCGCCCGCCCGCTGGACTTTGACCTGCTGGTGACGGACTACAACATGCCGGGTTACAGCGGCATAGAACTTTTGCGGGAAACCCGTTTGATTCGACCTGATCTCCCTGTTGCCTTGGCCTCGGGCTATGTGACCGCAGAGATTGAACAAAGTGCGCTCAGTGCAGGTGCGCGGGCTCTGATCCACAAACCCAATGATGTGGACGAGTTGTGTGAGACCGTACAGCGACTTCTCCAGAGTGTCGATGAACCCTGATGAGCTAACGGTAATCTATGCGGATGAGTCCCTGCTGGTGCTGGACAAACCGGCCGGTTTGCTGTCTGTGCCCGGACGGGGCGAAGACAAGCAGGATTGCCTCAGTGCGCGTGCCCAGCGCCTGTACCCGGATGCACTGGTGGTACACCGCCTGGATATGGCTACGTCAGGCTTGATGGTGATGGCCCGAGGGGTCGCGGTACAGCGCGCCCTGAGTCTGGCTTTTGCCAGCCGCAGCGTCAGAAAACGCTACGTCGCCATCGTCGACGGGCAACTGGCGCCATCACTGCAAGACTGGGGTGTGATTGACATGCCCATCATCGTGGACTGGCCCGAGCGGCCGCGCCGGATCATTGATCACCAGCGCGGCAAGCCCAGCGTGACGCACTGGCGCGTGCTGGCACACAACACATCTGATGAAACGACCCGGGTCGAGCTGGAACCCGTGACCGGCAGGTCGCACCAATTGCGTGTGCATTTGCTGGCATTGGGGCACGCCATTGTGGGAGATACGTTGTACGGCAGTCCGCGCGTGCAAGCCATGGCTGATCGACTGCTGTTGCATGCCTGCTTACTTGAACTGTGCCACCCCGTGAGTGGGCAATCCATGTGCTTTGATAGTACGGAAGATTTTTGAATTATTGCGCCATACAGGGTGTACCAACATGATGGCATCTCGGTCATGCCGATACACTTCAAGCCTTTAGTGCGTCACCGCAGCACTGCGAAATCAAGAAAACTTCAGCATGAAAACCTACGACCTTTACGCCATCGGCAACGCACTGGTGGACTCTGAATACGAAGTCTCAGACACCCAACTCCAGGCCATGGGTGTGGACAAGCGGCATATGACCTTGATCGATGCCACCCGGCGCGTTGAATTACTGGGTCATTTGGACGCGGTCACTGCACGGCGCACCGGAGGCGGCTCGGCGGGTAATACCGTGGTGGCGCTGGCGCAACTAGGGGGTAGGGCGTTTTACTCTTGCCGGGTCGCTGATGACGAGCTGGGCGCGTTTTATACCCAGGACCTGATCGTCAACGGCGTGGCCACCAACCTTACCCGCACGCTGCCCGCACCAGGCCAGACTGGCAGCTGCATGGTGATGGTCACACCCGATGCCGAGCGCAGTATGAGTACTTATCTCGGCGCCTCGGCTGAACTCGACCACACGGCACTGCACGCGCAAGATATTGCCAGTGCCCGGGTTTATTACATGGAAGGCTATTTGGCCGCATCACCGACTGGACTGCAAGCAGCCCTGCAAGGTCGTCAAATCGCCCAGGATGCTGGCGTTGCCCTGGCCACCACCTTGAGCGATGTCAGCATGATCAACTTTTGCCGACCCGGCCTGGACGCCATCATTGGCCAAGGGCTGGATTATTTGTTTTGCAACGAGGAAGAAGCTCAGGTTTGGTGTGGCTCACAAGACCTGCAGCAGATATGTCGGCAAATCAGCCAGTTGGCGCGCACCGTCTGCCTCACACGTGGTCCCCAGGGCTGTGTGGTGCTAGACGGAAAACAACAAACTACCGTGCCTACTGTGCCTGTACAAGCGCTAGATACCAACGGTGCCGGTGATATGTTTGCCGGGGCTTTTTTGTATGCCGTAACGCATGGCCATAACCATGAACAAGCGGCCTGGTTCGCTAACCGGGCCGCAGGCCAAGTGGTCAGTCAATACGGCAACCGGCTCACGTCCGAAATATTGGGTCGCATCAAAAGCCATGCCGAAGAACGGCGGCTTTCGCACGGCGCTCGATGCGACGGAACTGAACAGCTGGCTTTTTGAGCTTCACTTCGTTTCAAACGGTTGGCCGCCGAGCTTGAAACCCGCCTTGATCCCTTTCTTGCCAAACCAACCCTGATTCATCTCCAGTACATAACGAACCGGCTCCTTTGAGCAGTGGGAATCAGTGGTTTTTGGCTTCATGTCTGCCAGATTGACAATGGTGCCGTCGTTGGCAACGAAGGCAGCCGTTAGGGGCAAGAGGGTGTTTTTCATCCAGAAACATTGCACGGTGGCTTGCTCAAATACAAACAACATGCCCTCGGACTGTGGCATGTCCCGGCGGAACATCAGCCCGGTTGAGCGTTTTTCAATGGTTGCTGCCACCTGTGCATCGATCAGATGCATGCCCGCCGACAGCTTGACGCGGGGTAAGTCCATCTGCGGTGCGTCCTGAGCTTGGCTTGAGTTGACTAGAGCGGCTGTCAAGCCGAGAAGTGCAATTGCAATGTGTTTCATGTCTCTATTCTGATGCAACTAAAGGGACAGGCAAAAAAATGCCCGCTTACGCGGGCATTTTCAGTTCAAGTTGTCAAGAATTACTTCGTGGCAGCAGCTTTTTCTTCTTTGGCTTTCTTAGCGGCAGCAGCTTTTTCAGCTTTAGCTGCTTTGGCGGCAGCAGCCTTTTCAGCCTTAGCAGCCTTGGCGGTAGCGGCTTTTTCAGCCTTAGCAGCCTTGGCGGCAGCGGCTTTTTCAGCCTTAGCAGCCTTGGCGGCAGCGGCTTTTTCAGCCTTGGTATTTACTTTAGCGGCTGATGCGGCAGCAGCCGGTGCAGCGGCTGCTGCAGCAGCAGGTGCAGAGGCAGCGGTTGCAGCAGGTGCAGCACCCTTAGCGGCAGCCGTAGCAGGAGCATCAGCAGCGAATGCGCCAGCAGCGAAGAGACCAGCAACCAAAGCGGCGATAAGTTTGTTCATTTTCAATTTCCTTGAGATAACGTTATGTCAAATGATTCCCTCCCAAACTTTGGGAGGCTTGTCCGTAACGGGGTCGACTTGGATCCGGTTGACAGAAGACAGTAATTTTTTGGGACTAAAATTCATTGACGCCTTCAAGCTAGCCAGGAAAAGGCATTCTCGGGTGGTTTCGGCTTCAATTTGCTCACAAATTCAACCAATTAATGGAGAAGTAGCTACATGTACCAGCACATCAAGGTTCCCTCAGAAGGCCAGAAAATTACCGTTAACGCCGACATGTCACTGAATGTGCCTGATCAACCAATTATTCCGTTCATTGAAGGCGATGGCACTGGTTTGGATATCACACCCGTGATGATCAAAGTGGTCGATGCTGCGGTGGCCAAAGCATATGGCGGCAAGAAAAAAATTCACTGGATGGAAGTTTATGCGGGAGAAAAATCCACCAACGTGTACGGTCCGGATGTGTGGTTTCCCAATGAAACCCTAGAAGCTCTGCGTGACTATGTGGTGTCCATCAAAGGCCCACTGACCACCCCTATCGGAGGCGGTATTCGCTCGCTCAATGTCTTTATGCGTCAAGAGCTTGACCTGTTTGTCTGTCTGCGTCCGATTCAGTATTTTGAAGGCGTACCCAGCCCCGTCAAAGAGCCGGAAAAAACCAATATGGTGATCTTCCGTGAAAATACCGAAGACATCTACTGCGGCATCGAATTTGAAGCCGAGTCGCCCAAGGCAAAAAAACTCATCAAGTTCCTGCAGGACGAGTTGGGCGTCACCAAAATCCGCTTTCCCAATACGTCAGGCATCGGCATCAAACCGGTATCACGTGAGGGTACCGAGCGCTTAGTGCGTAAGGCGATCCGGTACGCCATTGACAATGACAAGCCCAATGTCACGCTGGTGCACAAGGGCAACATCATGAAATTTACCGAAGGTGCTTTCCGTGACTGGGGTTATGCGTTGGCGCAGAATGAGTTTGGTGCCGAACTGATTGACGGCGGACCCTGGTGCAAATTCAAGAGCCCCAAAACGGGCAAAGAGATCATCGTGAAAGACTGCATTGCGGATGCCTTCCTGCAACAAATTTTGTTGCGCCCGGCTGAATACAGCGTGATAGCGACCTTGAACCTGAATGGGGACTACATCTCTGACGCACTGGCGGCTCAAGTGGGCGGCATCGGCATTGCGGCCGGGGCCAACCTGTCAGACTCGGTAGCTTGCTTTGAAGCCACCCACGGCACAGCCCCCAAATATGCTGGAAAAGATTATGTGAATCCAGGCTCTGAAATTCTGTCGGCTGAAATGATGCTACGCCACATGGGCTGGTTTGAAGCTGCTGATGCCATCATCAAGTCGATGGAACGCTCTATCAAGAGCAAGAAAGTGACGTACGATTTCGCTCGCCTGATGGACGGTGCGACCCAGGTCAGTTGCTCTGGATTCGGCCAGGTGATGATCGACAACATGTAAGTACAGCCTGCTTGCTGCCGGTGAGGCTTGACCTCTCCGGTATCCAAACCGCTCTGGCTTGTCGGCTGTGAGCGGTTTTTTTGTTTCCACTGCTTGAATCTAGACAGACTGTCACCAATTCACCTTGGCAGCGCAGTGCAGCGGTACGCTCGATAGAATGAAAGCATGGCAACCAAATCACCCGTAATTCCCAAAGTGCCGCTGGTTCAAGAACCTGATCGGGACGAAGGCGGCGCCGTTGTACTTGAACGGCGAACCCAAAAAACCAAGCCTCCTCACATGTACCAGGTTGTCATGCTCAATGATGACTACACACCCATGGAATTTGTGGTGGTGGTGATCCAGGAATTTTTTGGCAAGGATTTGGAGGCGGCAACGCGGATCATGCTCAAGATTCACCTCGACGGCAAAGGCGTTTGCGGGGTTTACTCGAAGGACGTGGCCGCCACCAAAGTGGATCAGGTGCTCGATGCCGCAAACAAAGCTGGGCATCCGTTAAAGTGCATCAGCGAGCCCGTCGATTTTTAGATGTTTTTGCGGGGCAGACCTTAGCCGTGCGATATCTGGTCCCGCTCAGCCCCTAGTTGATAGGGACATCTTGGTATCTCTTCGGAATTAATATCGAAATCGGATTACAGTTAATCATCAAAGTAAAGGCTATAAAGGAAATCACATGATTGCCCAAGAATTGGAAGTCAGCCTTCACATGGCATTTGTTGAGGCGCGTCAGCAGCGTCATGAGTTCATCACGGTTGAGCATTTGTTGCTCGCCTTGCTGGACAACCCCAGTGCGGCTGAAGTGCTAAGGGCCTGCTCAGTTAGCATTGATGATTTGCGCAAGTCTTTGGCGAACTTCATCAAGGACAACACGCCTCAGGTGGCTGGTTCAGATGATGTGGACACGCAGCCCACCTTGGGGTTTCAGCGTGTGATTCAGCGTGCCATCATGCATGTGCAATCCACTGGCAGTGGCAAGAAGGAAGTCACCGGCGCCAATGTATTGGTCGCCATCTTCGGTGAGAAAGATTCTCACGCGGTGTACTACCTGCATCAGCAGGGTGTGACCCGACTCGATGTAGTGAACTTCATCGCGCACGGCATCAAGAAAAGCGATCCGCCGGAGCCAGCAAAGTCGGGTGAGAGTCAAGCTGAAAGTGAGGAGGGTGTCTCTGAGAAAAATGAGAAATCGTCTCCGCTGGAGCAGTACACGCAAAACCTCAATCAGTTGGCCAAAGACGGCAAGATCGATCCCTTGATCGGTCGCGAGTATGAAGTCGAGCGTGTCATTCAGATTTTGTGTCGCCGTCGCAAGAACAACCCCCTGTTGGTAGGCGAGGCCGGTGTTGGTAAAACTGCCATTGCCGAAGGCTTGGCTTGGCGTATCACGCAAAAAGATGTGCCTGAAATTCTGGCTGAGTCCATTGTTTATTCACTCGACATGGGTGCTTTGTTGGCTGGCACCAAATACCGGGGTGACTTTGAGCAGCGGCTCAAAGGGGTGTTGAAGTCCTTGAAGGACAAACCGAATGCCATTTTGTTCATTGATGAGATTCACACCTTGATTGGTGCAGGAGCGGCGTCGGGGGGTACTCTGGATGCGTCCAACCTGCTCAAGCCGGGTTTGAGTTCCGGTGCGCTCAAATGCATTGGTGCGACCACTTTTACCGAATATCGCGGTATTTTCGAGAAGGACGCCGCACTCTCTCGTCGTTTCCAGAAAATTGACGTGGTTGAACCGACCGTTGAGCAGACGGTGGAGATTCTCAAGGGCCTCAAATCCCGTTTTGAAGAACATCACAACGTCAAGTACGCTGTGGCGGCTTTGCAGGCTGCAGCCGATCTGAGCGCCAAGTACATTAATGATCGTCATTTGCCAGACAAAGCCATTGATGTGATTGACGAGGCAGGTGCAGCCCAGCGCATTTTGCCTCCTTCCAAACGCAAGAAAATCATCGGCAAGGCTGAAGTGGAGGAAATTGTGGCCAAGATTGCCCGGATTCCTCCCGCCAATGTGTCCAATGACGATCGCGGCAAGCTCAAGACGTTGGAACGGGATCTCAAGAATGTCGTCTTTGGGCAAGACAAAGCGCTTGACATGCTGGCGTCGGCCGTGAAGATGGCACGTTCTGGCTTGGGCAAAGGCGACAAGCCAATCGGGTCATTCCTGTTTAGCGGTCCCACGGGCGTAGGCAAAACCGAAGCCGCCAAGCAGCTCGCTTACATCATGGGTATTGACCTGATTCGCTTTGACATGAGCGAATACATGGAGCAACACGCTGTGAGTCGCCTCATTGGCGCGCCGCCCGGCTATGTGGGCTTTGATCAGGGTGGGCTGTTGACGGAAGCCATCACCAAGAAGCCACATTGCGTGCTGTTGCTTGATGAGATTGAGAAGGCGCACCCGGCGATCTTCAACGTGCTGTTGCAAGTGATGGACCATGGCACTTTGACGGACAACAATGGGCGCAAAGCCGACTTCCGCAACGTCATCATCGTCATGACGACCAACGCTGGTGCGGAGACCATGAACAAGACCGTCATGGGGTTCACCAATGTGCGCGAGGCGGGCGATGAGATGGCCGATATCAAACGGCTGTTTACACCGGAATTCCGTAACCGGCTGGATGCGGTCGTCAGCTTCAAGGCACTCGATGAGACTGTCATCCTGCGGGTGGTTGACAAGTTCTTGCTGCAACTGGAAGCCCAGTTGGCCGACAAGAAGGTTGACGTGACCTTTACCGATAAATTGCGCAAACACCTAGCCAAGAAGGGCTTTGATCCACTCATGGGTGCGCGCCCCATGCAGCGTTTGATTCAGGACACCATTCGCCGCGCGCTGGCTGACGAACTGCTCTTTGGTCGCTTGACCGACGGTGGCAGACTGACGGTCGATCTCGATGACAAGGATGAGAGCAAGACCGATGTCTTGCTGGATATTCAACCCTTGTCGAAGAAAGAAGGAAAATCCAAACCCGAGGCGCAGGAGGCGACGATCAGCTAGGGCGGAAATTTCATCTGAAACCAACGCGGTCAAGCATTTGCTGAACCTTGACCTGGTTCATCCCCACCACACTGATGGGGATGGTTTCACTCTTGAAGCTGCCACCGGTCATGGCCTGCAAGGCTGGGTTGTTGATCTTGACGCCTTTGGCCACCGGCCATTCGTTATTGCCGTTGGCAAACTGGTTCTGCGCTGGGGCGCTGGCCAGATACTCCAAAAATTTGACAGCGTTGGCCTGGTTCTTGGCATGTTTGGCCACCGCGCCACCCGCGATGTTGACGTGGGTGCCCCACGACGCCTGGTTCGGGAACACAACACCGACCCGCTCAATGATGGCTTTGTCCTCAGGCTTGTCCGAACGCATGATGCGGGCCAGGTAGTAGGAGTTGGTCACCGCAATGCCACATTCGCCCGAGGCCACGCCTTTGATCTGGTCCGTGTCACCGCCTTTGGGCGTACGCGCCATGTTGTCGACCATGCCTTTGAGCCAAGCCTGTGTTTTCTCTTCACCCAAGTGCTCAAGCACGGCGCCAAATAACGACAGGTTGTACGGGTGTGAGCCGGAGCGGATGCACAGTTTGCCCTTGTTTTTTTGGTCGCCCAGTTTTTCGTAGGTATCGACATCCTGTTTTTGAACGTTGTCCTTGTTGTACACGATGACACGGGCGCGAGTTGAAAAACCGAACCACTGGGAGGCGCCGTCCGCAGCAGTTTTGCCGTGCAGTTGAGCGGGAATGGCCTCAGTCAGTACTTTGGACTTGATGGGTTGGAACAGCCCTTCAACCTCACCTTTCCATAACCGCGCGGCATCCACCAACAAAATGACGTCGGCAGGCGATGCGGTCCCTTCTGCCTTCAGTCGCGCGAGAATGCCCGCATCGTCGGCGTCAACCCGATTGATCTTGATGCCCGTGGTCTTGGTGAAGGTGCTGTAAAGTGCCTCGTCCGTTGGGTAGTGGCGGGCGGAGTAGATGTTGAGGACTTGGTCTTGCGCCGATACGGCAGTGCAGGCGAACAAGATGGCGCATGCTGCAGGGATGTGTTTTTTAGCCATGTCGTGTGAATTCCAAAAAATGAAGAATTAATGTTATCACAAATGCGAATGATTCTCAATAAAACACCTACACCCAACCAAACCATCCCAATAACCCACCAGCTGCCAGTAACCACAGCAAATGCAATCGGGTGCGCCAAACCAGCAGGGCGCTTACCCCAGTAAGTAGCCACACCGGCCAGTTGTTTAACGAACTGCCGTGGCCGGTAGCCAGAATCCAGCCGGTCGCCAGCAGCAGCGCAATCACGATCGGGGCCAACCCTTGTTTGAAGGCGCGTACCCATTGCAGCTCCCTGTTTCGATGGCCCCAGCGGGCGGCCACGAAGGTTAGCGCTGTACTGGGCAGCATGATGCCCGCCATGGTGATCACGACTCCGAGCAGGGCATGGACCCACGCCAGCAAGCCCGCGCCCATGCCACCGCCAGCGTTCAGGCCCACGTTCCAGCCCAGCAATGCAACAAACAGCACGTTGGGACCCGGTGCGGCTTGCGCCAGCGCGATGGAGGAGGTGAATTGGCTGTCGCTCAGCCAATGCTGTTCAATCACCAGATAGCGGTGCATGTCGGGTGCCGTGGTGATTGCGCCCCCGATGGACAGCAGGGACAGCGACAGGAAATGGCTTAGCAAGGCCAGCCAATCGGTGAGCGTCAGATTCAGTGTCAGGCTCGCACTCATTCTTCGGCCCCCCGAGCCTGAATTTTGCCCAGTTGCCGGTGGGCCCAGACACAGGCGAGCGTCCCCGCACCCAGCAGAATCCACGCCAGTGGCACATGCAGCAGGGCGATAGCTATAAAAGTAATAGCAGCTAGCGACCAGCAGATAATGGCTCCCATGACATTCTTCTCTAAAGAACCGATGAGCTTGAGTCCGGTGCCGGCGATCAGACCCGCCGCTACGGCACCCATGCCCCGTAGTGCGCCTTGAACACCAGGGGAATCAGAAATGCCCGCAAACAGCGCCGCCAGCGCCAGCACAATGAGCAGCGGGAAGGTCAGCATGCCAGCCACCGCCGCCAAAGCGCCACGCCAGCCAAAGTAGCGGTCACCGATCATCATAGTCAGGTTGACCACATTGGGGCCCGGCAAAATCTGCGCCACTGCCCAGTCCTCCATAAACTCCTCGCGGGTCAGCCACTGCTTTTTTTCCACCAGCTCGCGTTGCACCACAGCGAGCACACCGCCAAAGCCTTGCAGCGCCAGGTGTGTGAAGGACCAGAACAGATCGGGCAAGGATTCCGGGCGGGCGCCGGGCGCTGGCGTAGCAGGATTCGTCATGACCCGATTATCGGGGACGCCTGATTCAAAGTTTCAGTTCCCATGTCTCGCCGACCAGGTCCTGTCCGAAGCCGTGATAGGGCTCGCTTTTGATCAACTGGAAACCTCTCCTGGCATAAATGTCACGCGCCACGCTCAGGCAGCTGTTGGTCCAGAGCACCATTTCTTTGTAGCCCTTGCTGCGCGCAAAGGCGATGCACTCGTCGGTTAGCCGGGCGCCCAGGCCCAGACCGCGGGCCTGGGGTGCCAGGATCAGCATGCGCAATTGCGCCACGGTTTTTGATTTGCGCACCACGAACACCGAACCCACCCGTTCCCCACGCAACTCGGCCATCCAGCAGCGTTCCCACTGCGGCTGATGGTTGCGCAGGTACTTGGCCACGATGTCCGCCACCAGCGCTTCGAAATCGGCGTTCCAGCCGTACTCGCGGGCATAGATTTCGCCGTGCTGCTGCACCACCCAGCCCATGTCGCCGGGCCGGCAGTCGCGCAGGACTGCCACCGGCGTCTGACCTTGGGCGCTGGCCGGCTCCAGCAGGCCCTGGATCCGCGCCATGGCGTCAATCAGTTGCTGGCGTTCGCGGTCGGCCAGTGGCGCGAGCAGAGCGGCCGCTTCGTCGCGCGATTTTTGCTGCAGGGGCGCGAACGCCTGGCGCCCGGCGCTCGTCAGCGCCAGCAGGCTTTGCCGCGCGTCGGCCGGTGAGGGCACGCGGGCCAGCCAGTCTTTGGCCTCAAAGCGGCGCAGGATGCGGCTCAGGTAACCGGCATCCAACCCCAAGTCCAGCCCCAGTTCGGTGGCGGTAGGCTGGTCGCGGTGCGCCAGTTCATACAGCACGCGCACTTCGGTCAGCGAGAGTGCGCTGCCCAAATAGGGGGCGAGCGCGCCAATGCGCCGGGTGAAAAAGCGGTTGAAGCCGCGCAGTGCCTTGATGTGCCGGTCGGCAGCAGCCAGTGTGTTGGAATTCATGCCTGACATTGTCAAGCGATTGGTTGACTTTGTCAACTAATTGACAAGGGTCTGGGGTGCGCGCCGCCGGCCTTCGTCCGCACGATGGTCCTGCGGTCCATAGAACAGTCGCGTCAGACCGCTGGCCTCGAAGGGCTTCCAGTCATTTTCGGGCTGCGCCAGGCGATCGGCAATCAGGTGCAGGGCGCTCGGGCTGCTGCCCATGCCGATGTGGCTGTTTCCGCGCAGAATGATGCTCTCGCCCTCGGGTTGGCCTTCTTCGATGGACCATTTCCACGCCACGACGCCATCGAGTTTGCTATAGATCGACGTGCTGGGTACCGGTGGCTTGACGCGCATCGTTAGATGCTGGTTGAAGTCCAGGTCTTCCAGCCGGTCGCCGGACAGCCACTCGTACAGGTGCGTGCCGGTGGAGGCCAGCGGATGGCCGGTGAAGGGCGAGCCCAGCGTGATGACATGGCGCACCCGGTCGGGGTCCAGCCTTGCCAGTTCGCGGGCAAACACCCCGCCCAGGCTTTGGCCCAGCAGCAAGCCCCGCACCAGGCGTGACAACGTAGGAAGGCTCTAGACTTTTTTCTACCCGCGACGACACCGTAGGACGAGCTGCGTCTAACGATCTGGCGCTGTATGTCAATAAACAGGTTGGTAGCGTGTGATCGCTGTCTTGACTTCGTCCGTTATCGCAAAGCCGGCCCCGAACCGGGCTGCCAGCGCGTCTGCCCGCGTCACAAAGGCGTCCATCCCCATGCCATAGATGAACTGCATGGCACCACCCGTCCAGGCCGGGAACCCAATGCCGAAGATGGAGCCGATGTTGGCGTCATGCACGCTGGTGAGCACGTTCTCGCTCAAGCAGCGGGCGGTCTCCACCGCCTGACGATAGAGCAGGCGGTCTTTCAGGTCGGTGATGTTCCAGGGGGCATCGGCCTTTTCAAACAGCGGTTTGAGTTGCGGCCACAGAAATTTTTTGGCGCCTTTTTCGACGGGGTATTCGTAGAAGCCAGCGCCACCCGCACGGCCGGGCCGCTGGTGTTCCTTCACCAGGCTGACCAGTAGCGCTTCGCCGGGGCTGGCCACATAAGTCTTGCCCTCGGCCTCAAAGTCGGCACGGGTTTGCTCCACCACATGCAGACTCAGCGTCAGTGAGGTTTCATCCAATACCGCCAGCGGTCCGACCGGCATGCCACACTGGATGCCCGCATTTTCGATGGCTGCCGCCGGAATGCCTTCACCCAGCATGGCCACGCCTTCCATGACAAAGGTGCCAAACACACGGCTGGTAAAGAAGCCACGCGAATCGTTCACCACAATTGGCATTTTGCCGATAGCCTGCACGTAGTCGTAAGCCCTCGCCACAGTGTCGTCACCGGTTTGCCGGCCACGAATGATTTCGACCAGCTTCATCTTGTCCACCGGGCTGAAGAAATGAATGCCGATAAATTTGTCTGCAGCGGCACTGGCTTTGGCCAGGCCGCTGATGGGCAGCGTGGAAGTGTTCGACGCAAAGAAGCCACCGGGCGCCAGCATGGGCTCGGCTTCTTTGGTGACCTTGGCCTTGAGCTCCCGGTTTTCAAACACCGCCTCGATGATCAGGTCACAACCCGCCAGATCCGCCACCTGGTCGGTCGCGTGAATGCGCTCAAGAATGGTTTGCTGGTCGGCGGCGCTCATGCGGCCTTTGTCCACCCGCGCCTGGGTGATCCGGGCGCTGTAAGACTTGCCCAGATCGGCTTTTTCTTGACTCACATCCTTGAGCACGGTGGCGATGCCTTTGCTGGCTTGGGCAAAGGCAATGCCCGCACCCATCATCCCGGCACCCAGCAAACCCACCTTGGCCGGTTTGAAGCGCGGGGCGCTTCCCGGGCGCGACTGGCCGCTCTTGATGGCGTTTAGATTGAAGAAAAAAGTGTTGATCATGGCGCGGGCGTTGATGCCGGTCATGAGCTTGGCGAGGTAGCGGCTCTCGATGCGCAGGGCGGTGGGCAGGTCCACCTGCAGCCCTTCCACCATGCACGCCATGATGGCCTCCGGTGCCGGGTACAGACCGCGGGTCTGCTGCTTGATCATGGCGGGAGCCACCACCAGCATTTGGGCTACAGCCGGGCTAGAGGGCAGGCCGCCGGGCACCTTGTAGCCTTTGGCTTCCCAGGGGTGCTGGGCGCTGGGGTTGGCGGCAATCCAGGCCAGTGCCTTGCTGCGCATCTCGGTGGCGGCTGTGTCGCCCGGTGCGACCAACTCATGCACCAGTCCCAGACTTTTTGCTTCCTTGGGCGAGAAAGTCTTGCCTTCCACCAGGTAGGGTTGTGCACCCATCAAACCGAGGTGGCGCGTCATCTTGGTGACGCCACTGGCGCCGGGCAGCAAGCCCAGCGTCACTTCGGGCAAGCCAAACTGGGTTTTGCGATCGTCAATGGCAATGCGGTAGTGGCCGACCAGGGCGACTTCCCAGCCGCCGCCCAAGGCCGTGCCGTTGAGGCAGCTCACCACCGGTTTGCCCAAGGTTTCGATGGTGCGGAAGTTCTTTTTGACCCCTTCAATTTCCGTAAAGATGGCGCCCGCGTCGGAGGGCCGCAGGCGCATCGCGCCCTTCAGGTCAGCCCCGGCAAAAAAAGTGGATTTGGCAGATGTCAGGATGATGCCTTTGATAGCGTCCTGGTCCTTCAGAACCTGCGCTGCCAGCGCCGACATGTCTTGCTGCCATTGCAGGCACATGGTGTTGACGGAAGAATTGGGTTCGTCAAAGGTGATGGTGGCAATGCCGTCTTGTAATTCGTATTGAATGGTTTTCATGGTAATTTTGCTATGAAATAAGTAGCGTACTTCGCAATGAATACGGGGGCTAAGGCCTGATTTTGTTAAATTCTTTCCACAATCGTGGCAATCCCCATGCCGCCGCCCACGCACAGCGTGACCATGCCATAACGCAGATGGCGCCGTTGCAGCTCGTCAATCACGGTGCTGATGAGCATGGCGCCGGTGGCGCCCAGCGGATGGCCCATGGCAATGGCGCCGCCATTGACGTTGACCTTGTCATGCGGCACCTTCATTTCTTTCATGAAGCGCATCACCACCGCAGCAAAGGCCTCGTTGATTTCAAACAGGTCAATCTGGTCAATCGTCAGACCGGCTTTGGCCAAGGCCTTGCGCGCGGCCGGCATCGGGCCGGTCAGCATGATGGTCGGGTCAGCGCCGCTCAGGGCTGCGGCCACGATGCGCGCACGGGGTGTGAAGCCGTGGGTCTTGCCAGCGGCCTCTGAGCCAATCAACACCGCTGCCGCGCCGTCAACGATGCCGCTTGAGTTGCCGGCGTGATGCACATGGTGGATGCGCTCCACCTGCGGGTAGCGGGTGAGGGCGACCTGGTCGAAACCCATGCCGCCCATCTGCTCGAACGCGGGCTTGAGCGAGCCCAAGCCTTCGAGTGTGGTTTGCGGCTTGATGAACTCGTCTTGCGCCAGAATGACCTGGCCCAAAAAGTCTTTCACGGGCACCACTGAACGGTCAAAGTAGCCACTGGCACGGGCCTGGGTGGCGCGCTTTTGTGATTCCAATGCAAACGCATCCACGTCCTGGCGCGAAAAGCCTTCCAGCGTGGCAATCAAATCGGCGCCAATGCCCTGCGGCACAAACCCGGTGACCGAATTGGTTTCGGGGTCCATCGCCCAGGCGCCGCCGTCCGAGCCCAGCGGCACGCGGCTCATGCTCTCGACGCCACCAGCCACCACCAGTTCTTCCCAGCCTGAGCGCACTTTTTGCGCCGCCAGGTTCACCGCTTCCAGGCCGGAGGCGCAAAAGCGGTTGATCTGCACACCAGAGCAGGTGAAGTCCCAACCGGCCTTGAGGGCTGCCACTTTGGCAATCACCGCGCCCTGGTCGCCCACGGGCGACACCACGCCCATGACCACGTCATCCACTTTGGACGTGTCGAAGTCATTGCGGCGCTGCAACTCGGTCAGCACACCGGCCAGCAGATTGACGGGCTTGACCTCGTACAGGCTGCCGTCTTTTTTGCCTTTGCCGCGCGGCGTTCGGATGGCGTCATACACAAATGCTTCAGTCATGGGGTCTCCAATTGAAAATCAATTTCAAGAAAATGAGGTACTGCGGATTGTCAGAATGCAGTATATTGCTTTTCGCAAAGCAATTGCTTTGTATAAATAATCTAATTCACGTTAACCAGGTGACGCCATGATCCAGAGAACCCTTTTTACGCCCGACCACGAAGCCTTTCGCGATAGTTTTCGTCGATTCATTGACAAGGAGATTGCCCCCTTTCATGCGGACTGGGAGGAGCAGGGCTATGTGGATCGCGCGGTTTGGAGCAAGGCCGGTGAGAACGGCTTTTTATGCATGACCATGCCGGAAGAATACGGTGGCGCGGCAGCCGACAAGCTGTACTCGGTGGTGCAACTGGAAGAAATTGGGCGTGCCGGGTTCACAGGTATTGGCTACGGCTTGCATAGCGAAATCGTGGCCCCCTATGTGCTGCACTACGGGACTGACGAACAAAAGAAAAAATACCTGCCCAAACTGGCGAGCGGAGAAATGATTGGTGCCATCGCCATGAGCGAGCCCGCCGCAGGCTCGGATCTGCAGGGCATCAAAGCCACTGCCATTCAGCAAAGTGACGGTAGCTATCTGCTCAACGGCAGCAAGACCTTCATCACCAACGGCTGGCACGCCGATCTGGTGATTGTGGTGGCCAAGACCAACCCGGCCGCAGGCGCCAAGGGCACCAGTTTGCTGCTGGTGGAGCGTGGCATGCCGGGTTTTTCAGTCGGTCAACGGTTGAAAAAAATGGGCATGAAGGCACAGGATACCTCCGAGCTCTTTTTTGACAATGTGCGCGTCCCGGCCGACAACCTGCTGGGCGGTCCGGTGCACGAGAACAAGGGATTCATCTGCTTGATGGAGCAGTTGCCGTGGGAACGCCTGCAAATCGCCATCGGCGCCATTGCCGCGTCGCAGGCCGCCATTAACTGGACCGTGGACTATGTCAAGGAGCGCAAAGTGTTCGGCCAACCGGTGGCGGCCTTCCAGAACACGCGTTTTACCCTGGCGGAATTGCAAACCGAGGTCCAGATCGCGCAGGTGTTCATTGATAAATGCACCGAACTCTTGATGACGAATACGCTGGACACCGCCACGGCCAGCATGGCCAAGTATTGGTGCAGCGATTTGCAGTGCAAAGTGATGGACGAGTGCGTGCAGTTGTTTGGCGGCTATGGCTACATGTGGGAATACCCGATCACGCGCGCCTACGTTGACGCTCGTCCGCAACGCATCTACGGCGGCACCAACGAGATCATGAAAGAGGTGATTACGCGGGCGATGGGGCTGGGCGGAAAATAAGGTTTCATGCCCACACTTCTCAGCATCCAGGTGGCACAGGCGCGCCGCGTTCAAATCAACGGGCGCGCCATCCTGACCGCCATTCACAAACTGCCGATCTCTGGCGCAGTTCCGGTTGTGACTATGGGTTTGGCGGGCGACGAACAGGCTGATCTGTCAGTGCATGGCGGCCTGGACAAAGCGGTGTACGCCTACCCGGCTGAGCACTATCCGTTCTGGCGCGAGGCGCGCGCCCAGGCTGGGCTGGCCGACGCTGATGACGCGCTTTCGTGTGGCTCAATGGGCGAAACCTTCGACTTGCTGCCTGGTCCGCGCCGCCTGCGTATCACAGAAATGTTCGACGCCAAGTTGTTCAAGCACCTGCGCTGAAACGATTCAGAATTGAGTCGGATCACTCGGAGTGTGGCGAGCATCCGCATCGTCGGTTCATAAATTTCCATCACTCATGATATGGGTCAAGAATCGCGGACCAGGCAATCCGGGGGTAAACCCTGCAGGAGATACATTTACTTTCTCTTAAGTTGCCGTGACTATTTCGGAAATCTCAACAATGAACAACATCGCCGGTCGGTGGAACAAAATTGGTCTGCAACTGAAGTTGCAGCTTCTTATACAAGGATTTTTGATTATTGTTCTTGTCGGCGCACAGCAATGGCTGTCGAACCAGTTTGAGCATCGAGCCCTGCGTGCCGCCGAAGATCGGACGGTCGCGGTGGCAGACGGCGCTATCAATGGCTTGAACACGTTGATGGTCACCAAGTTGGGAGACAAGGATGTCATCAGCGACCCTGTGAGTCGTGCACTTTTCATCCAGAAGATGGGTGTTTCCGAGAATCTCAAGGAACTCCGGGTTATCCGTGGCAAAGGAACCAATGACGAGTTTGGTGTCGGCCTTCCCCAGGAGCAGCCCGTCGACGACATGGACCGCAGTGTCCTCGCCAGTGGAAAAACACAGTTCAAGACGATTGCCAACGGCGACGGCGAAGCGTCACTCAGAGCGGTGCTTCCGTTTATTGCAATGAAAGAATTTCGTTCCAGTAAATGCCTTGGGTGCCACGGTGTGGATGAGGGCTCCGTCCTCGGTGTGGCCAGCGTTACCATCGACTTGAAAGACGATTTGGCCGCCATCAAGTTGTTCAACACCTGGATTTGGATCGGCCAGGCAGTGGTGCAGATCGTCTTGTTTTTTGTGATTGGCACCATTGTCCGGCGCTTGCTCAATCAACTCGGCGCCGAGCCAGGTGAGGCTGCCAGCTTGGCGCAAAGCGTGGCCCATGGCGATCTCAGCCAGCCGATTGGCTTGAAGACGGGTGATACCCATAGCATGATGGCCCAATTCAAAATCATGCAGGAAAGCCTGTCCAAGGTCGTGGGTAGCGTGCGCCAGGGCGCCGAAAGCGTGGCCACGGCCAGTGTCCAGATTGCCCAGGGTAACCACGATCTCTCTGCCCGCACCGAAAGCCAGGCCAGTGTGCTCGAAGAAACCGCCGCCTCCATGGAACAGTTGGGCTCGCAAGTGAAACAAAATGCCGACAGCGCCCGCCAAGCGAACCAACTCGCTCTCAACGCGAGTACGGTGGCGGTCAAAGGTGGTGAAGTCGTAGGCCAGGTGGTGGAAACGATGAAAGGCATTAACGACGCATCGCACAAAATCTCCGACATCATCAGTGTGATCGACGGCATCGCCTTCCAGACCAACATCTTGGCGCTCAACGCGGCGGTAGAAGCGGCGCGTGCCGGTGAGCAAGGCCGTGGCTTTGCGGTGGTCGCCACGGAAGTGCGTTCCCTGGCCGGACGCTCGGCCGAGGCAGCCAAAGAGATCAAGTCTCTGATCAACGCCAGCGTGGAACGTGTCGAGCAGGGCACGGTGCTGGTGGACCAGGCCGGCAGTACCATGCAGGAGGTCGTGAGCAGCATTCGGCGCGTCACCGACATCATGGGCGAAATCAGTACCGCCAGCGCTGAACAAAGTATTGGGGTTGCGCAAGTGGGAGAAGCCATCACCCAGATGGACCAGGTCACGCAGCAGAATGCGGCGCTGGTGGAGGAGATGGCCGCAGCCGCCGACAGCCTGAAATCTCAGGCACAAGAGTTGGTACAGACGGTGTCGGTGTTCAAGCTTTCTCATCGGAGATAGCTTTTTTGCGATCCGACTTGGCGACGGATGACAGCGTTTCAGGGTTCGCATTGAAGCCAATTAGTCGGCTGCGACTTTCGACAGAATCAGGCTGAAAGGCGCTATACAGTTAGTAGCTTAATACGCCTATGGTACGGGGGCTACAGCTCAATTTGATTTAAAAAAAGGCGCCTCAATCCGGACATCTTTGTCCAGCCACATCCGCTGCCTCTGGGCGAACGCAATGCGGAAGTCTCAGGTGGGCTGGGGTATGATATTCAAGAGATCACGCAATTCAAGCGCGACGGAATCATTTGAGGAGACAACATGAATTTCAAGAAAATCGCGATCGGCATGGTCATGCTGGCCGCCTGCCTTACCACGTCCTCTTTTGCGCAGTCAATCGAAAAGTCAAAGGTTTCGATCGCGGTCGGCGGCAAGAATCTTTTCTACTATCTGCCGCTGACCATCGCAGAACAACTCGGCTATTTCAAGGACGAAGGTCTGGAGGTCGAGATCAGCGACTTCGCCGGCGGTTCGAAAGCTTTGCAGGCGCTCATTGGTGGCAGTGCTGATGTCGTCTCAGGCGCCTTCGAGCATACGATCAACATGCAGGCCAAGGGCCAGATGATCACTGCTTTCGTGCTGCAGGGTCGGGCGCCGCAGATCGTGTTCGGCGTCTCGAACAAGACCCTGCCGAACTACAAAAGCATCGCCGACTTGAAAGGCAAGAAGATAGGCGTCTCCGCACCCGGTTCGTCAACCAACATCATGGCCAATTTCGTCCTGTCCAAGGGCGGCCTGAAACCGACTGATGTGTCCTTCATTGGTGTGGGTACCTCGGCGGGCGCTTTGTCAGCACTGCGTTCCGGGCAGATCGACGCGATCTCCAACCTCGATCCGGTGATCACCATGCTGCAGCAGAAAAACGAGATCAGGGTGATTGCCGATACCCGCAAGCTCTCCGACACCAATGCCTTTTTCGGCGGACCGATGCCAGCCGGTACCCTGTACGCGACGGAGGCTTTCGTCAAGAAATATCCGAACACGACCCAGGCGCTCACAAATGCCATGGTACGAGCCCTCAAATGGCTGCAAACCGCAGGACCGTCGGATATCGTCAAGGTGGTGCCGGAAAGTTTTCTGCTCGGCGACCGCGCTCTTTATCTTGATGCCTTCATGAACATACGCGGCGCACTTTCACCGGATGGCAGATTCCCTGATGCAGGCGCCGCAACGGCTTTGCGCACGCTCACTGCGTTTGAGCCCGAGCTGGCCAGCAAGAAGATCGACCTGTCAAAGACCTTCACGAACGAGTTCGTCAAAAAAGCCAACGCCAAATATAGATGACACCAGCGCTTTTGCTTGACGGGGTCAGTTGCACCTTCGTCTCGAAGGAGGATCGTAGTCAGCGTTATACCGCGGTGAGCGACACCCGAATCGCGATAGCGCCCGGTGAATTTGTCTCGGTGGTCGGGCCGACGGGTTGTGGAAAATCGACGCTGCTGAACGTTGCCGCCGGGCTTCTGCAACCCTCGTCCGGCAGTGTGCAAATATTTGGCGAACCGCTGACCGGCATCAACCGGCGAGCGGGCTACATGTTCCAGTCGGATGCCCTGATGCCCTGGCGCAGCGCACTGCAAAACGTGATCGCCGGCTTGCAATTTCGCAAGGTGGAAGAAGCGGCGGCAATCGAGCAGGGTGAAGCGTGGCTGGCGCGTGTGGGCTTGCATGGCTTCGGAGATCGCTACCCTCATCAGCTTTCTGGTGGCATGCGTAAACGGGTCGCATTGGCGCAAACGTTGATACTCGATCCCGACATCATTTTGATGGACGAGCCATTTTCTGCGCTCGATATCCAGACCCGGCAACTGATGGAAAACGAAGTACTCGAACTCTGGAGCGCGAAGAAAAAAGCGGTTCTATTCATTACCCATGATCTTGACGAGGCCATCGGCATGTCCGACCGTGTGATTGTCCTGTCTGCCGGACCGGCGACCCATCCGATCGGCGACTTCACCATCGATTTGCCGCGCCCGCGTGATGTGGCCGAGGTGCGCAGCAATCCGCGCTTCGTGGAATTGCATACGCAGATTTGGGACGTGCTGCGGGAAGAAGTCCTGCGTGGCTATGCCCAGCAAAAGAGGCGGGCCTGACTATGTGGCGACGAATTCGACCCACTTCGGGCAACGTCCGCATTTGGCAGGTGCTGGTCTTGTTGCTGTTTTTTTTGCTGTGGCACTGGTTCTCGCGCGATAGGCAGGTGGCCTTCTTCTTCGGTGAGCCTTTGATTGTCCTGGGGCGCGTGTGGGCCTGGTTTACCTCCGGTAGCGGCAATCTCGAAGTCGGATTGGGTGATTCGACCTGGTTCATCCTGCATTTTCCCGGCGAGATCTATTCCCATCTTCTCATTACCTTGACGGAGACTTTGCTGGCCTTCGGCATTGGTACTGTGATGGGTTTGGGGGTCGGCCTGTGGCTGGCCTTGTCGCCGCTGACCTCCGCTATTTTGGATCCTTACATCAAGGCGGCCAACTCCATGCCGCGCGTGATTCTGGCGCCTATCTTCGGGATGTGGTTTGGCCTGGGGATCTGGTCCAAGGTGGCGCTCGCGATCACGCTGGTGTTCTTTATCGTGTTCTTTAACGTCTACCAGGGCGTCAAGGAAGTCAGTCCGGTCGTGCTGGCGAATGCCCGCATGTTGGGCGCCAATGCGCGTCAACTGCTGCGCAGCGTTTACCTGCCATCGGCCACGTCGTGGGTCTTTTCCAGCCTGCATACGTCGGTCGGCTTGGCTTTCGTCGGTGCCATCGTTGGCGAGTACATGGGTTCGGCACGCGGCGTCGGTTACCTGATTCTGCAGGCAGAAGGCACATTCGATATCAACACCGTGTTTGCCGGCATATTGGTCCTGACCCTGTTTGCGCTGGTGCTGGATGGCGCAGTCGGCATGGTGGAAAAGCGTCTGATGAAGTGGCAGCCCAAGTCGGGTGAAACGGAAAAGCTCTAAGTGCTTGGCGGCTATTCCCCTTGCCCCCGTTGCCTAACCACGGTGGATTCGATCTGGAAGGCGTCGCGCGTCGCGACTTCGTTGAAGTAAATTCGGATCATGAAGCCGCTCTTGTGGGTCCAGCGGCCACAATGCCCTTGTCTTTCAGCGCCTGAATTTGCGCGGGCGTGAGGCCGATCTCGCGCAGCACGGCATCGCTGTCCTGCCCCACTTGAAGCGGCGCGTTACGTCCATGACTGCCGGGTGTGCGTGAGAGCTTGGGGCAGATGCCGGGCACGGCCAGCGTGCTGCCATCATCCAGCCGTATCTCCTCGATCATGCCGCGCGCCCGGTAATGCGGGTCGCGCGCGATGTCGGCCACGGTGTAGATGCGCCCGGCCGGCACGCCAGCGGCGTCGAGCGCGGCCAGCACCTCGTCGACGGTGTGTTGCTGCGCCCATTCACCAATCGCCGTATCAAGCTCGCCCACCCGGGCCACGCGGCCGGTGTTGTCTGCAAACGCCGGATCATTGCCCAAGTCGTCGCGGCCAATGATCTTCATCAAACGTCTGAAGATGCTGTCGCCGTTACCGGCGATCAAGGCGTAGCCACCGTCTCGGCAGGGGTAGGCGTTGCTCGGTGCGATGCCGGGCAGCGCGCTGCCGCCAGGGCCGCGGACTTCGCCAAAGGCGCTGTACTCGGGCAGCAGGCTTTCCATGCAGTTGAATACCGCCTCGTACAGCGCCACATCAATCACTTGGCCTTGGCCCGAGCGCTGGCGTTCCTGCAAAGCCAGCAATATGCCGATCACGCCGTGCAGCGCCGCCAGCGTGTCGCCGATGCTCACGCCAACCCGCACCGGGACCCGTCCCGGCTCGGCCGTCAGGTGGCGCAGCCCGCCCATGGCCTCGGCCACCACGCCAAAGCCCGGCTTGTCGCGGTACGGGCCGGTCTGGCCGTAACCGCTGATCCGCAGCATGATCAAGCGCGGATTGAGCGCCAGCAGTTCGTCGGGGCCCAGGCCCCAGGCCTCCATCGCGCCAGGCCGGAAATTTTCAATCAATACATCGGCCTCCCGGACCAACTCGCGCACGATGTCTTGTGCTTCAGTTTGTCGGAGGTCCAGCGCCAGCGATCGCTTGCTGCGCGATTGCACTTGCCACCAGACCGAGGTACCGTCCTTGAGCAGACGCCACTTGCGCAAGGGGTCACCTGCGCCCGGAGGCTCGATCTTGACCACGTCGGCGCCAAAGTCCGCCAGAGTTTTTGCGGCAAAAGGGCCCGCAATAAGCTGTCCCAGTTCGATGACCTTGAGGCCCTGGAGTACTGCCGTGTAAGTCATGTGTGTGGGGTGTGAATCAGCCTGTTGAAACATGGTGGATTATGCAGGGCTACAAGCTAATTTGACCTGGAAATGAGCGCGTCAATCTGCGCATCCTTGTCGGCCCACATCTGCTGCGCCCATTGCTGGTACGCCTCGCGCACGGCCGGGTCACCGGCGTAATCTCCTTGCACCAGATGCTGCGGAATCGGCAAGGGCCGTACCCGAACGATGACGCGCTTGAGTTTGCCCGTGAGAAATTGCCAGAAAGCCGGGGCACCGTCCGGGTAAACAATGGTCACATCCAGAATGGCTTGAAACTTGTCGCCCATGGCGTTCAGGGCCAGCGCCATGCCGCCGACCTTCGGCTTGAGCAGATGCTTGTAGGGTGACTGTTGCCGCTGGTGTTTGGCCGGTGTGAAGCGCGTGCCTTCCAGAAAATTCATCACGCTGGTGGGAATCATGGCAAATTTCTCGCAGGCCTTGCGGGTGGTGGCCTGGTCTTTGCCACGCATCTCGGGATGTTTTTTCAGGAACGCTTCACTGTGGCGGCGCATGAACGGGAACTCCAGCGCCCACCAGGCCAGCCCCATCACAGGCACCCAGATCAGTTGCTGTTTGAGAAAAAACTTGAGCAGCGGAATGCGCCGGTTGAACAAATGCTGCAACACCAGAATGTCGACCCAGGACTGGTGGTTGCAGTTGACCAGGTACCAGCTACGGTAGCTGAGACCCTCAATGCCCTGCACATCCCAGCTGGTGCGCTGGGTCAGCCGCATCCAGCCACTGTTGCCGGCAATCCAGGCTTCGGCGATGTGCAACAGAAGCGGGTCAATCAACAAACGCACGGCTTTGATCGGGATGAGCAGCTTCACACAGGAAAAAAGCAGCAGGATGGGCACCCAGAACAGGGCGTCGAGCGCCAGCAAGAGGCTGGCAATCAGGCCCACCAAGGGTGCGGGTAAGAAATTAAGCATCGGTCGCTTTCAAGCAAGGCATAGGTTGACGATAGCTCATTTTGGGTCCCTTCAAAACGTGGGAGTCTCCGCTGAACGCCCGGCCCGAATGACCGTGAAAGTGCCGTGCGTGTATTTTCGAGGATGATGACGACATGAATGAATCAACAATTGCCACAAATTCTGCCAGCGCCAGCGCCGTCGCCGCACCGCTGCAAGTCGCCTTGATCGGGTATGGCAACGCGGGCCGGATTTTTCATGCACCCCTGATCTCGGGTGTTCCGGGTCTGCAACTGGCCTGTATTTGCTCCAGCAAACCCGATGCCGTACACGCTGACTGGCCGCAGGTGCGCGTGGTGGCGACACCCGAGGCGGTGTTTGCTGATCCCGGTATTGACGTGGTCGTGGTTGCCACCAGCAACACCAGTCACAATGCCCTGGCCAAGGCCGCCTTGCAAGCGGGCAAGCATGTGGTGGTGGACAAGCCCTGCTGCGTGACGCTGGCCGAGACAGATGATTTGCTGGCCACCGCCCAAGCCAAAAACCAGGTGCTGACCGTGTTTCAGAACCGCCGCTTTGATTCCGATTTTTTGGCGCTGCAACAAGTGTTGGCCAGCGGCCAACTGGGGCGTGTGGTGCAAGTGGAGTCGCACTTTGATCGCTATCGCCCCACCGTGCCAGCGCGTTGGCGTGAGCAGAGTCTGCCGGGCTCGGGCCTGTGGTTTGACCTGGGGTCGCATCTGGTGGATCAGGCGCTGGCCCTGTGGGGTTTGCCCGATGCGCTGTGCTTGGACCTGGCTTGCCTGCGCGATGGTGCCCAAGTGAACGACTGGTTTCATGCCGTCTTGCGCTACGACACACGCCACGGTGGTTTGCGCGTGATTTTGCATGCCAGCACGCTGGTCGCTGAATTGGGCCCGCGCTGGGCGGTGCACGGTACTCAGGGCAGTTTCACCAAATTTGGGCTGGACACGCAAGAAGACGCACTCAAAGCCGGACGTCGCCCGCAAATGGATGCGCTGGACGATTGGGGGCAAGACCCGCAGGTTGGCGAAGTCTTGCGGTTTGACACGATTGCAGGGGTGGCTTCCCCGGTCTCAGTGCGCCGCGCGGCACCCAACCCTTGCGGCAACTACCTGGCCTATTACGCCCAGTTGCGCGACCACCTGTGCGGCTTGACCCCCGAGCCACCGGTGAGCGCCAGAGACGTGCGCGCCGTCATGCAACTGCTCACCCTGGGTGCGGAAAGCGCGGCGCAGGGGCGGTTTGTCGCGGTGCCGGATTGAAGTCGAAGTGCAAATTACTGCATTTGAGCCTGACGGCGAGCGAAAAAATATCATAAATCGTCATAGCTTGCCATCGCGGATGAAGTGGAACTTGATTCTGATCACTTTGAGGCCATGAAGGCGATGCCATAATGAATTTACCGTTAGTAGATATGGCAAATGCGTTCAATAAGTCTCAGGGTTAAAGTCAGCCTTTATCTGTTCATCGCTCTTTCAGCAGCGGTGGTCCTGTTCACTCTCCTAATTCTTAAGCACCGGCAGGAAGACATGCAGAGCGAGATTGCCCGGCATGTCACACAAATTTCAGAATTAATTACCGCGAGTACACGGTATGCGATGCTGGTGAACAAGCGTGACATCGCTGGCAAGATCATTGAGGACATTGGTAAACAAAAAGGCATTGAGCGGCTCAGGGTGATCAATAAAGACGGCACGATCATTCATTCAAACCGGCCATCAGAGGTTGGTTATTCGGTTGAACAACAGGACGAACCCTGTGTTCAATGCCATAAAACCAGCACACCTCTGAAGCAAGTCTCCGACGACAAGCGGTGGAAAATAATCGAGACGACCGGGGGGCACAGATTTCTTGGCACCATGCACGCGATTCGCAATGAGCCGTCATGCTCATCTGCTTCCTGTCATGAACATGCTCCAGAATTGGCGGTACTTGGCGTCGTGGACATTGCCTTTTCCCTCGATGAGATGGATCGGTCCATGAGGTCTCATGCGGTGGACGTCATCAGCATGTCGGTTGCGTTCATTTTGATTTTTTCTATCAGTATCGGTTTCTTGCTTAAGCGCCTGATATATGTTCCCCTGAAAGATATGGAGTCCGGGGCCAAAAGAGTAGCTTCCGGCCGCTTTGATCACACTATTCCAGTGCGTAGTGACGATGAATTCGGCCGCGTCGCAGGCTCTTTTAACCACATGACTCAAGCACTCAATCAATCAAGGTCAGAGATGCAGGAACTGGTGCGAACCCTGGAACTAAAAGTCACAGAAAGAACTCGGGAACTGCTTGCCGCCAAGGCCGAGGTCATGCAGGGAGAAAAACTGGCTTCGATCGGCGTGCTGGCGTCTGGCATTGCACACGAATTAAACAATCCTCTGACCGGCGTGCTAACTTTTACCTCCTTGATGCGCAAAAAAGTGGCGGATGACAGTGAAGATGCTGCAGATTTGGATCTGGTGATCCGCGAGACCAAGCGGTGTGCCAGCATTATCAGGCGCCTTCTGGATTTCGCACGGGAAAAGGTGCCAGTAAAAGGATTTTTCAACCTGAATCAAGTGATTGAAGACACTGTGCGTTTTGTTGAACGGCCAGCGTCCTTGCAGCAGATCGAGATCACATCTGATCTTGATCCTGCGTTACCCCAGGTATGGGGTGACGCCGATCTGATTAAGCAGGTCATCTTGAATTTGCTTGTCAATGCACAGCAAGCCATCGAGGGCAAGGGGCGCATCACGGTAGCAAGTCATCCTTGCCCGGCCACGACTTCCGACAAGCCTGGAGTCAAATCGCTTCCAATGGTTGAATTTGCCGTGACAGACACCGGGTGCGGTATTCCGCAAGCCAACCTTGAGCGCATTTTCGATCCGTTTTTTACATCCAAAGAGGTGGGCAAGGGAACGGGGCTGGGCTTGTCTGTCAGTTATGGCATTGTCAAAGCCCATGGTGGCAAGATCAATGTCGAAAGCGTGGTTGGAGAAGGAACTACTTTTCACATCCTTCTTCCTATAACGTCCCCTTTTGATGAAGCCGAATCCCAGGCAGCGGAGAGTACCCCATGAGTGCCAGAATATTAGTTGTTGACGACGAAGAGATTGTTATAAGAAGTTGCGTGCGCATACTTAATGACTTGTATACCGTGGACTCTGCGCCGGGCGGCTTTGAGGCCTTGAAAAAAGTCGATGAGACAGCCTACGATATTCTCATTCTCGACGTCATGATGCCCAAGATGGACGGTCTTGAGGTCTTGCAACATGTGAAGGAAAGGCATCCGGAGATCGACGTCATCATGATGACCGGGCTGTCCGAGATTCAAACGGCTGTCAAGGCCATGAAGCTGGGTGCATTTGACTATCTTTCGAAGCCCTTCGATCCGGATGAACTCAAGCTTGTTGTCAATCGCGCCCTGGAGCGGCGGCAACTGATGCAGGAGAATCGCAAGCTCAAGACCGAAGTCAGCTCAAAATACCGTTTTGAGAACATCATCGGCTCGAGCCCGCCGATGCAAATAGTCTTTGGCCTGATCGCCAAGTGCGCGCCGACGAACAGCACCGTGCTGATCACCGGAGAAAGTGGCACCGGCAAGGAAATGATTGCGCGCGCCATTCATTACAACAGCTTGCGCAAGGATCAGCCATTTGTCACCGTTGACTGCAACACGCTGAGTGAGAACCTTTTGGAGAGTGAACTTTTTGGGCACACCAAGGGATCCTTTACCGGGGCAGTGGCCAATAAACGCGGCATGTTCGATGTCGCCAACAATGGCACACTATTCCTTGATGAATTCGGCAATATCCCGCTGTCAACCCAAGCCAAATTGTTGCGGGTGATTCAGGAGCGTGAATTCAGGCCGGTCGGCAGTACCACCAACCAGAAAACCAATGTCCGGCTCATTACCGCGACCAACAAGGATCTCAAGGCGATGGTGGCTGAAGGAACGTTCCGTGAGGATCTTTATTACCGCATCAACGTTTTCCCGATCCACTCTCCGGCGCTAAGAGAGCGCCGCGATGATATTCCCGCACTGGCCTTTCACTTCTTGAAGATTTTCTGCAATGAACTGGAAAAGCCCGTGTCAGAGATTTCAGACGGCGCGATGAGTCTGCTGATGAACTATGGCTGGCCAGGTAATGTGCGTGAACTTGAAAACACCATGCAGCGGGCAGTGATCCTGTCGTCTGACGGCATCATCCGTCAGGCGCATCTGGCTAGCATAATTGACAATTCTCCCCGGCTCGATCTTGACGTGCCTCGTACCAGCGATGAACTCAAGAGAATTAAAAAAATTGCCAGAGAAAAGTCGGTTGAGGAAGTCGAGAAGCTGTTCGTCCAGGAAACACTAAAAAGAAACGCGTCGAACGTGACCCGTAGTGCTGAAGAAACCGGCATGCAGCGCACCAATTTTCAGGCATTGATGAAGAAGTACAACATTCGGGTCCGGGATACCGAATACGACGACGGCGAACCCGAACCCATTTGATTTGATGCGCTGAGGTGAGGCGCGCAAGGCCTAACTGTCAGTCCTCAGGAAGAGGTGCCGTGCTTCGGCTCGTCTTCAATTTCCTCGTAACCTGTGATCATTGCTTTGAAATGTGCCGATGGCGTGTGGCCAAGGCTCGCCAAATAGACATGCACAATGATAAATCCGCTAAACAGGATGAATAACAGAACGTGCACGGTATCGACTACCCGCACGCCACCAAACATCTCCACCATGGCAGAAAATCGCGACACATCCCAAAGCAGCACGCCGGTAAAAAACTGCAGGGGCACGAGCAACATCATGATGATCTGGTACATCATGCTCTGCAAAGCATTGAATTTTCGATAGGCGCTAGGGTGATGTGGATTGGGGTCACCCTTGAAAATGCCGTAACCATAGAACTGCATTTGCCGGAAGCTGGCGCGAAAATACTTCATCGGACTTAACTCGGGGTGATAGACCTTGATCTTGTCTGTGAAAAGATAAAAGCTTAACCACACAAAGAAATTGGCGATCAGCACAAAGCCAATCCAGTTGTGAGCGACCACCGCCGTTCTGAATGACACCAGTTGGATCAAGTCGAGGTACCGGATCTGGAGGCCGGTGGCAATCAATAGCACGAAACCGAAGGCATTGGTCCAGTGCCAGATTCTGACCGGGAGCGGATTGATATAGAGCTTTTGCATGGTTAACTCCTGCTATTTTGAGGCGTCATCATCGGTGCGACGATGATCGGCTGAATCTTGATCATCGGTCCCAGATCGTGCGGCAATCCTCTCGGCTGCCAGTTTCTCCCGCACGCTCTTGAATAGTCGCTTGATGGTCATGTGCCCAATCGGCACGCTGACAGCGCCCAGCATGACCATGATCAGCAAAGTGTCCAACAACTTGATTCGCGTGCTGCCGATGGCGTAGAAACCACGCACGGACTCGGTGGCCAGCAAGGAGGTCAATACCTCTTGTTGGACACCATGGCGAATCGGCCGACCGTCTGGACCGGCGATCGTCAGTGTGACGCTTTGGAAAGGTTCTGCCCCTTTTTGATGGCAGGTCTTGCAGTCTCTGACGGCCTTTGATTTTTCGCTCAACTGATGTGCATCAACACCCGATAGCACCTCCAGGCGGCCGCGTAAGACTGTTTTCCCTTCACCGCCGTCCTGGTTGAATTCCTTTAGCAAGCTCCATAGGGCCCGCTCATTCAAACCCAGATCCTTGGTGTCAGCAGCCTGCGTCCGTTTCTCAAACTGCGGCACCCCTGCTTTTTCAGAGATTTGTTTCATGGCAACATTGTCATAAAGCCTGAGATTTACCCGGCGCTGCGCAGTCGGTGCATGACAAACCGGGCACGAGATCGCCTCGAAGTGGCGCGAGGCATTGGGCAACCAGTCTTTATGTTGACCGACTGCATTTTCATGGCAAGAAAGACAGGCGTCCTTGATGCCGCTGCCCAAGGATGCCGCCTGGACATTGTGGGCTTTATGGCAATCGGCACAAAGAGGGGCAGTTTTGCCATTGGCAATGCGTGCCAGTCCATGCACGTCCTTGGCATAGGCTTTAAAGATATTCTCGTGGCAGTTCGCACAGGGAGTTGCTGTGATCGGCTCGACAGTCTTCGTGGAGCGAACCGTATGCGGATTGTGGCAATCCGAACAAAGTGGCGCCTCTTTGCTGCCATCTTTGATTAGTGCCGCATGGACACTGTCTTCGTACTGCGTGAAGTTCTTTTTGTGGCACGCCCGGCAAGACTCGCGCATGCTGAGGGTGAAGTCTCGCTTGCTCTTGATAGGTGTTATCTTCTTGCCGTGGGTCTTGGCATCAATGTCCGAGTGGCAGTCCTCGCAACTGGTTTCCTTATGCATGGACTCGACATAGGCTTTGGTGGAAATGGCAAGGGAAAGAATCTCTCCGCTTTCAAGCGTTTTTCCCGGCCCCACTTTGTCGTGGCAACTCAAGCATGCCAGTTCCTCTTTGGCCAATTCACTACCTTCGGCGTGAGCCTGCGTCCCAGCAACAGAAAACACCAACGCGAACAGGCCAAGCAAGACCAAGCTCTTTGGACGTGTAGGCAGAAGCCTACCGGTCAATGTGCACAATGCATTCATGGGAATTTCCCTCTGTTTTTAATTTTATCGCCTGCAAAACTGTCAAAGCAGACAGTCTTCCTTGGTGGTGTTCACCTTACTTCGCGCGAGGCTTCTTCATCAAGGCCTGCACGCCCATCCAGGCCAGCATGACGGTGCCGACGAGTGGAAGCATGACTGCGTAGGCCAAGCCGATGAACGGCGCTGCCAAGAACAGGGCGATGTTCCTGAAGTTGCTCTTTTCCTCCGGCCCTTCGACCTGCAACTGTTCGACCGGGCTGGCCTGCAGCGTTGGAACGACGGTCAGCGCTGGTTGGCGTAGCGCATGTGCGGCGCTTTCTTCAATCATCTCCGGTGACAGCGGCTTGCGCATGAAATCCGACACGCCAGCGGCCTTGGCTCTCACTTCGTTTTCAGTGGTGCCGTAGCCGGTGATGATGACCACGGGTGTCCAGGGCCGACTGGCCTTGACGCGCTCGGCCAACTCGACGCCATCCATGCCGGGCATCTTGATGTCCGTGAAAACAAGGTCGTACTCTTGCTCGCGCAGTTTTTCCAGCGCTTCGGCTGCATTCTGGGCGGTGATGACCACATATCCTTTGTCCTGAGAAAGTACCCTGTTGAAGCTCTTGCCAACCACAGGATCGTCATCCACAACCAAAATTTTACGTAATGCACTCATGCTATTTCTCCTTTGAAAAACCGGCCTGGACAGCAAAATTGCTACCAGCCTTGAACCTGAATCCTTGCCTTATTGATCTCTACCGCATCGCCGGACATTGCGCAGGTTGGTCGCAACGCAAGGCCCATCTTTTATGCAACATGGCGCCATTGGCAGCGTTGATGACATCGTCCGGACCAACCGGCTTGGCGAGATAGCCATAGGCGCCCAGTGTTACCGCAGCCTTGGCAGATTCAACGGCTGGATACCCTGTGATGATGATCACTTCACTCTCGGGCCATTTCTGTTTGATGGTCTTGAGAACAGTCATGCCATCCATTCCCGGCATACGCAAATCGAGCAAAACAACATCGAATGGCTGTTGGCTCATCATCTGCAATGCGTCTTTGCCGTCTGCTACCACGTCCACGTTGTAGTGCTGCCCTGACAAGGTTTTGAGATAACTAAGCCGAACGACTTCTTCGTCGTCCACCACCAGAATTTTGGTTTTTGCAATCATGTTGATCACCTATCATTTCTTACCTACTCTCACCATGCAAATCCTGTGCCAGGTGGTTTTTAATTGATATTTACGTTTAATATCAACAAGTTAGACTTAGATGAACGTGCCCGAATAGAGGCTTACAAGCGCCCTGCCGACACCCTCAAGTACAAATTCGGTATACCTTTGAAAAGGAAAAAATAATAAATGTGCAGTGAATCAACAAGATGCGACATTTAAGTCGCAATATTTATTTTGTACAGCAGTGAGAAATTCAGCCCTCTCAGGCCGTCTGGCAGGCAGACCGGCTCGTGGTTAGTGCCCCATCGAGGGCCAAATCCGGTTTTGTAGCTACCGGCTTGACCCAGATCAGAACCGGTTCATATTCTGCGTAAGTGCATTACGAATCAGCGCAAGATAACAATGTTTCTGTCTATCAGATTGGCTTGACTCCCGGACTTTTTACTCGTCGGGTTGTGTGTGGGCCGTGCAGCGGATTCCGTTTTTGTCAGGACGGGTCCGGTGAGGTGGTGTTACCCCGAGGGATAGATTCTTGACGATTCCAATAGCAATAATCTTCCGTGAACTGACGTGAGCGGATTTACATGGAAAACATCACAATGAAACTTTCGATTCCCCAAAAACTAATCACCCTTTCGGTCCTGGGCGTCGCGGCAGCCGCATTTTCGGGCGCCTCCTGCGCCGCAGTCGATGCCGATGCGGCCGTGGCATTGGCCAAGAAGAGTGATTGTCTGAAATGCCACGCCATAGACAAGGACAAGAAAGCGTCCTCTTTCAAGAAGATTGCCGAGAAATGGAAAGGCAAGCCTGACGCCGAAGCCAAGTTGATCGACGCCCTGACTAAGGCGCCAAAGGTCAAACTGAAAGACGGAACAGAAGAGGAGCACAAGATCATCGCGACCAAGGACGCAGGTGAGATCAAAAATATTATCGGCTGGATTCTTTCTCAGTAAAAGAATCGCAGGCTGATTGTTGGCAAGCGAAGCGTCAGGCCGTAGGCGCCATGCCTACGGCCTGACGCGCCTCAAATCAGCCATGAGCTTGCGCAGGGCCATCCAAATCAGCTCGATGGCGGCCTCATTGTTAGGGAAGATCCCTCGTGTTTTGAGTATCTTTCGTCAACTCGCATTCAGACACGCAACGGCATGGGTCATGCAGCCCATTCAGTTGGTGTCACCTCAGCCCTGGCATCCGCTGTACAAAAAAATTATGCCCACCAAAACCCAGCAACCCTTTGATTTCAATCGTTTTTTTGTGTCTTGCCAGAATTACGAATAAAGCCACTGCATGAAAACAGTGTACTTGGGCGCCCTGCTGCGAAGACCAAATTCCCCCTGGTTTCGTTGGTCACTAGCTAAGTGATTGATAAATAATGACTTTTTAAAAAATTCAGCAATTGGCACGACCTATGCGTAGACAAAGGCAGTCTGTTAACAATTTCACTGAAGGAGAAATATCATGGGTGCACTACGTAAAGTTCTGGTTGTGGATGACGATGCCGTGGTTGGCAAGAGTTTCAACCGGGTTCTGTCCAATAAAGGTTATATCGTCACCACCGCTCAAAATGCTCATGAAGCGCTAAAGCAAATTCGTGAGCAAGAGTTCGATGTCGTTTTCACCGACATCAAGATGCCCGGCATGGACGGCGTCGAGTTGGCCGAGCGCGTCAAGGCCAGTCGGCCGTGGACACCCGTGGTCATCATCACCGGCTACGGCACCACTGAAAACGAAGTGAGAGCCAAGGCTGCTGGCGTGTCGGATTTCATGCGCAAGCCGCTGTCACCGGAAATGATTGAAGAAAGCGCCGCACATGCGCTGCTCCAACCAGCGCTGACCGTCGTTCCAACGCCACAGGCCAGCCCGGCCGAACAGCGGCAGGTCGAAGTGCCGGAGGAAAAGAGCAACTTCAGGAACATCGCCCTGTTCCTGGCAGCGCCGTTCATCGGCTTGGCCTACGCCGTATTCCTGCCCTTGGTCGGTCTGGCGATGCTGGCTTGGATAGGTGGCAAGGCGCTGCTTCAAACACAAGCCGCAAAAAAGACGCCGACCTATCTGAAAAACGTGGCCCTGTTCGCCTTTGCCCCGTTTATTGGTCTGGCCTACGCTGTCATGCTGCCCTTCGTCGGAACGGCAATGCTGCTCTGGGTTGGCGCGAAAGCCTTGATGGAAACAAAGCAAACAGCTTAAACGAGCACTCCGACCCGATAAGGGTCATTCAAAGCGCCCTGCGTCACAGACACAGGGCGCATTTTTTTGGGCATGGCCCGGCAGGGCACTTAACCGCAGGTCAATGTCGTCTTCGGACCCGATCAGGTCCTTAATTCAGCACTCCCGGATGATGAAGTGCCGGGGGTGTCGATCAGCGCGAAGGGGTACGACCAAATTTTTGCTCTGGCGCCGATGTTCAGCACCTGCCACCAGTACCCATGCCACCCGCACTGATGGGCGCCAAACCTTACACTCGGTCCCTTCCCATTGTTTGAGTTTTCATGAACGCCCCCGTTGACGTCTCTTTCTTCCCGCGTGCCGCCAAGCCACTGACCAGTTACCGCAAATTCTGGGCGGCGCGCTTTGGCATTGCCAAATTTTTGCCCATGAGCCGCACGGAGATGGATGTTTTGGGTTGGGACAGTTGCGACATCATTCTGGTCACCGGCGACGCCTACGTGGACCATCCCAGCTTTGGCATGGCGGTGATCGGCCGCATGTTGGAAGCCCAGGGCTTCAGGGTCGGCATCATCGCGCAGCCCGACTGGCAAAGCGCCGAACCGTTCAAGGCGTTGGGCAAGCCCAATCTGTTTTGGGGCGTGACGGCGGGCAACATGGATTCCATGATCAACCGCTACACGGCGGATCGAAAAATCCGAACTGATGATGCCTACACGCCCGGCGACTTGGCTGGCCGGCGGCCCGACCGTGCCGCTATCGTCTACAGCCAGCGCTGCCGCGAGGCGTTCAAAGACGTGCCCATCGTGCTGGGCGGCATTGAAGGCAGTTTGCGCCGCATTGCCCACTACGACTATTGGTCGGACAAGGTGCGCCGCTCGATCGTGGTCGATGCCAAGTGCGACCTGCTGCTGTATGGCAACGCCGAGCGCGCGCTGGTCGAGATTGCGCACCGCTTGGCCGCACGTGAGCCGGTCGAGAAAATCACCGATGTGCGCGGCACCGCTTTCGTGCGCCGTTCGGATGACGAGTCTCGCACCGGCTGGTTTGAGATTGATTCGACCAGCGTGGACGAGCCGGGAAGGGTGGAGTCTCAGGTCAACCCCTACCTGACGACTTCAGAGCAGGCGGCGGGGCAGGGCGGCTCCTGCGCCAAAGAGGATGGAAACAAAGATGCTATTCAAACAATAGCTTCTAACGCTTATTCCACGGGGGCTACAGGCCAATTAGGCTTAAAAAATGAAGCCAGTCCCGTGATCCATCCGCTGACCTTTGTGCCCAATCCCAATTTATCCGCTGGCCTTGGCAAGCTCAAGGTGCCCCCGCGGGACCGCTCGGTGATCCGCCTGCCGAGTTACGAGCAGGTCAAAAGCGACCCGGTGCTGTACGCCCACGCCAACCGCGTGCTGCACCTGGAAACCAACCCCGGCAACGCCCGCGCGCTGGTGCAGGCGCATGGCGTTGGCTTAGTAGCCCGCGATGTCTGGATCACGCCGCCGCCGATCCCACTGACCACCGCCGAGATGGATTTCGTCTTCGACCTGCCTTATGCGCGCAGCCCGCATCCCAGCTACGCCGATGCGCAAGGCAGCCACGACGGCAGCACCAAAATCCCGGCCTGGGAGATGATTCGTTTCAGCATCAACATCATGCGCGGCTGTTTTGGGGGCTGCACCTTCTGCAGCATTACCGAGCACGAGGGCCGCATCATCCAGAGCCGCTCGGAAGACTCGGTGATTCGCGAGATTGAAGAGGTGCGCGATAAAGTGAAGGGCTTTACCGGCACGATCTCAGACCTGGGCGGCCCCACGGCCAATATGTATCGGCTGGGCTGCAAGAGCCCCGAGATCGAAGCGGCATGCCGCAAACCCAGTTGCGTCTATCCTGGAATCTGCCAAAACCTGGGTACCAGCCACGACCCGCTGATCCAGATTTACCGGCGCGGGCGGGCGCTCAAAGGCATCAAGAAAATCCTGATTGGCTCCGGCGTGCGCTACGACCTGGCGGTGCAAAGCCCGGAGTACGTGAAAGAGTTGGTGCAGCACCACGTCGGTGGCTACCTCAAAATCGCCCCCGAGCACACTGAAGCCGGCCCGCTGACCAAGATGATGAAGCCCGGCATCGGCACCTACGACAAGTTCAAGACCTTGTTTGACAAGTTCACCCAGGAAGCCGGCAAGAAGCAGTTTTTGATACCGTATTTCATCGCCGCCCACCCCGGCACCAGCGACGAAGACATGATGAACCTGGCGCTGTGGCTGAAAAAAAATGGCTTTCGCGCCGACCAGGTGCAGACCTTTTACCCCAGCCCCATGGCCACCGCCACGGCCATGTACCACACCGGCAAAAACCCACTGCGCAAGATCACTCATGACAGCGAAACCGTGGACATCGTGCGTGGTGAAAAGCGCCGCCGTCTGCACAAAGCTTTTTTGCGCTACCACGATGCCAACAACTGGCCGCTGTTGCGTGAGGCGCTCAAGGCCATGGGGCGCGCTGACTTGATTGGCAATGGCAAGCATCACCTGATACCGACATTTCAGCCGCTGATGGACGGCAGCTATTCCAGTGCGCGGCAAAAAAATGCGACCGCTACCAGTGGGACTGCGCCGGCCAGCAAAGGGCAGCCTGGGCGCCTGCTGACCCAGCACACCGGCTTGCCCCCGCGCGATACGGGCTCAGGGCGTTTGGGTGGCCATGCAGCACGAAAAGCACGATAGCGATCGTGCTTGATGGACTGTGCTCAGGCTTTGGGCGCACGTTGCAGCTTGATGTTGGCCGCCAGTCCGCCTGAGGACGCATTGCTCAACATAAAAGTGCCGCCCATGCGCGAAATCGTTTTCTCGACAATCGCCAGCCCCAGCCCAGCGCCGTTGGCGGCAGTGCGGGCTGTCTCGCCTCTGTAAAACGGTGTGGTCAGGGTGGTCAGCTGCTCATTGGAGACGCCGATGCCGTGATCACGCAGTCGCAACAGAACCCATTGATCGCGTGCCTTGGCGGCAATATCGACTACCGCTACGCCGGTCGCCACCGACTTGCCATAACGGGCGGCGTTTTCCAGCAGGTTGGTGATCACGCGGCCCAGTTCCACGGGATCAGCGAGCACAGCCAAGTCTTCAGGCACATCCAGGCTGATGCGCATATCGGTGCGATGGCGGGTGCTGTACAGACAGGTATCGAAGACTTCGCGCAGTGAGACCGGGCTCAGGTTGACGCTGCCAGGCCGGGCGTAATCCAGGAACTTGCCGATGATCGCGTCAAGCTGTGCAATATCAGCGGACATATTGGCCTGCGCCTCGACATCAACCACACTCAATTCAGTTTCCAGTCGCAGACGCGCCAGCGGCGTGCGCAGATCGTGTGAGATGCCGGCCAGCATGATGGCGCGATCCTGTTCAATTTTGGCCAGCATCTGCGTCATCCGGTTAAAGCCGATGTTGACGGCCCGGATCTCGCTGGTGGCCACGCTTTCGTCCAGCGAGCTGGCTTCGAAGTCACCCTCGCGCACCCGGCTGGCGGCAAACGACAGTTGCTTGAGAGGCCGGTTGATCAATCGGGCAATCAGGGCCGCACCGGCCAGCGACAGGGCGCCCGCCGTCATCAACCAAATCAACCAGGTACGCCCGGTGGTGCGGTTGAAGCGGGCACGATCGGTAAGCATCCAGTAGCGGTCCTCATCAATGGTGAAGCCTACCCATAGCCCCTCTTCCCGGTTGACGCTGTTGGCCACCACGGTGCCGGGTCCGAGTTTTGACTGGAGCTCCAGCGCAATGCGCTGGCCCAGCGCATCGGTGTCAAAAGGTTCGAAAATGTCGCCGGGTTCGCGCGGCACAATGCGCACGCCCTCCTGCTCCTTCATGGTTTTGATCAAGGACACGCGGTTGATGGCGTCGGAGTGAATCAGTGCGGCGCGGCTCAAATTGACCAGCGATGCCAATTGCTGCGCCGTCTGGATGGCGCGTGGCTCGAATTCGAGTGCCCGCAGCGTTTGCAGCCAGGCCAGAATGCTGCCTACGAGCAGCAGAGCCAGCAGAAAGAAAGTGCGCCAGAACAGACTCAAGGGGACCCGCGAGCGCGTGCGGCGATTCGCTGGGCTGGCCTCCAGCGGCATCAGGCCACTGTTGTCGGGGGGTGTGGCTGGCGCGTCAGTGAAGGTGTTCAAGCTGCGCCATCAGGGACAAAAACATAACCCACACCCCAGACGGTCTGGATGTAGCGTGGCGCGGCGGCGTCCACCTCGACCAATTTACGCAAGCGCGACACCTGCACGTCCAGACTGCGGTCAAAGGGCTCAAACTCGCGGCCACGCGCCAACTGCGCCAGTTTTTCGCGCGACAGCGGCTGGCGCGGATGGCGCACCAGCGCCTTGAGCATGGCGAATTCGCCGGTGGTCAAAGGCTGGTCTTCGTCCTCTTTGCGCAGTGTGCGGGCCCCCAGGTCAAAGGTAAACGGCCCAAAAGTCACGACCGCGTTATCACTGGCGGGCGAGCCGGGCGCCTCCTGGGTCGGGCGTCGCCGCAGCACGGCGTGGATGCGGGCCAGCAGTTCGCGTGGATTGAAAGGCTTACCCAGGTAGTCGTCGGCGCCAACCTCCAGGCCAACGATGCGGTCCACGTCCTCGCCTTTGGCCGTCAGCATGATGATGGGGGTGCGGTCATTGGCGGCACGCAGGCGTCGGCAGATCGACAGGCCGTCCTCGCCGGGCATCATCAGGTCTAACACGATCAGGTCCACCGGTTCACGCACCAGCAGGCGGGTGAGCGACTTGCCGTCTTCGGCCTGCAACACGTCAAACCCCTCTTGTGTCAGATACCGGCGCAGCAGGTCGCGGATGCGGACATCGTCATCGCAGATTAATATTTTGTCGTTCCGGCTGGGTACTTGGCTCATCTGGGCCTCCTTGAATTTGTAACAAAGCCGATTCTGGCAGGCTAAGCGACGGGAATGACGGAATTTTCGCGCATCATTGACACGATGTTACAAATGTTGCCTCAGTGGGCCTGGCGACTGTCAAACAGGGTATTCGCGGCCAGCCGATTTGGCGTTATGGTTTGTCCATGAAGCATTTTCATTTCTTTTTCTTGTTTCTGTCTGCCGTTGCGGTGGGGGTCTGGGCGCAGTCTGCCGCGCCCAGGCGGGAAGAGGCCTCCGCACAGTTGCCGCCTGATTGGCGACGCACCGAGTTGCGCGAGGCCCTGAAGAAGCCGCACACGCCTCAGGCACAGGAGAATAGCCCCCTAGTTGACGCAGAGGCCCCGGAGCCGCGCGGAATCTATGATCGGCACCTGTCAGCGCAGGAGCGTGCCGATCTGCGCCGACAGTTGCGTCAGCAGAGCTTTGATGGCCTGCTCAACGTGACCACCAAGTAAGACTGATTCATTGTCTGGGACGCCCAAATGGCCTGTCGATGTTTGGAGGGCATTCGTTTGAAAAGAGCTATAAAATTTGTAGCTGCTTACGCAGTATTGACGTGGGCTAGCGGCCTATTTGCTCAACAAATCCTGCCGCCTG
>Ga0209913_1000112_pt1 | contig 89517 bp, 76 predicted proteins | sample PersoiDNA2013203_FD_185805 | JGI IMG/M metagenome (GOLD analysis project Ga0209913, IMG submission 185805) | Permafrost soil microbial communities from the Arctic, to analyse light accelerated degradation of dissolved organic matter (DOM) -... | ecosystem: Environmental > Terrestrial > Soil >...
CGACAAAGCGTGCACCTCGTTGCTGTGTATTTTTTCACCCAAGGTGGCGTAGACCCGCTGGTGGCGTTTGATGGCGCGCAGGCCTTCAAATTCGGGCGACACGATGGTGGTGTACCAATGCTGGCCGTCGCCCGTGAGTTCGATGTGCTCGCAAATCAGGTTGGCGGCAATGATGTTCTTGATCTCGTCTGCAGTCATGTCGACACCTCTAAATTAAAAAAGTCAGGAACGAAGTTTGTAGCCGGTGCGCAGCAGCGTGACAGCCACCGCGCTCACCACGGCCAGCGCAACGCCGACCACCCCCAGGCTCAGCCACGGCGACACATCGCTGACACCAAAACAGCCGTAACGAAAACCATCAATCATGTAGAAAAATGGATTGAGGTGGCTCACGGTCTGCCAGAACGGTGGCAATGAATGAATGGAATAAAAAACGCCACTCAAAAAGGTCATGGGCATGACCACAAAGTTCTGAAAGGCCGCCAGCTGATCAAATTTGTCGGCCCACAAACCGGCTATCAGCCCCAGCGTGCCCATCAGCGCGGCGCCCAGCACGGCAAAGGTGAGGAGCCACCCTGGTGATACAAAATAGATGTCCGTGAAAAAGGCCGATACGGCAAACACGCCCACACCGACGACCAAGCCCCGCACGACGGCCGCGCCGACGTAGGCCACAAACCAGTTCATGTAGGACAGCGGAGTGAGCAGTAAAAACACCAGGTTGCCCATCACTTTGCTCATGATCAAGGACGAAGAACTGTTGGCAAATGCGTTTTGCAGCACGCTCATCATGGCCAGACCGGGAACCAGAAAAGCGGTGTACTTGATGGTGTCGTAGACCTTGACGTGCGACTCCAGCGCGTGGCCAAAGATCAACAAGTAGAGCATGGCGGTCAATACCGGCCCGGCCACGGTCTGAAACGCGACGCGCCAGAAGCGCAGCACTTCCTTGTAGAAGAGCATTTTCCATCCGGTCATGTTGCCAGCACCCCCTTGGCTTGGAGGCTGGCGACTGCGCCAGGGCTGCTTGCCTCGTCGCCACTCGCGGCCATCACCGCTAGAAACACGTCTTCCAGATCGGCTCGCCGAATTTCCACGTCCAGCGCCGTCAAACCGGCTTCACGGACCGCCGCCAGGTATTGCTCAATGGCTTGCGCGTCCTGCGCGGGGAACTGCACCACGCGTCCGGTCACGCGGGCCTGGCTGGCCAGCGTCTGGGGTAGTTCGCCATCAATCTTGAAGCGCAGCAAGTTGCTGGTGCCTGACTTGAGCAACGCACTGGTACTGTCCAGCGCCACCACCCGGCCAGATTTGAGCATGGCGATACGGCCACACAAGGCCTCGGCTTCTTCGAGGTAATGGGTCGTTAACAGCACGGTGTGACCGAGTTTGTTGAGTTTGCTGATGAATTGCCACAGGGTCTGGCGCAACTCCACATCCACGCCAGCGGTCGGCTCATCGAGCACGATCACCGGTGGTTTGTGCACCAGCGCTTGCGCCACCAGTACACGCCGTTTCATACCGCCCGAGAGTTGGCGCATATTGGCGTTGGCCTTGTCGGTCAGGCCCAGGTTTTCCAGCAACTCATCGATCCAGGCATCGTTATGCCGGATGCCAAAGTAACCGGACTGGAAACGCAGCGCCTCGCGCACATTGAAGAACGGATCAAACACCAGTTCTTGCGGCACTACGCCGAGCTTGCGTCGCGCCTGGGCGTAGTCCGTTTGGACGTCATGCCCCAACACCGTCACGGTGCCTGAATTAGCGCGGGTCAGACCGGCCAGAATGCTGATCAGCGTGGTTTTGCCAGCGCCATTGGGTCCGAGCAGGCCAAAAAATTCGCCCTCTTCGACATCCAGGCTGACGCGGTCGAGCGCCAGAAAAGTGCTGCCTTGGGGTCCGCGGGGAGAAGGATAGGCTTTGGAGACTGACTGAAAGGAGATGGCGGGCATGACAGACCGCTAGTTTACCGGGGCCGGCGCTGTTGGCGGCGTGGCCGCCAGCAACTCGACCACACCATACAGCGTTGCCAGATCAGCGAGCCGTTTGGGGAGACCCTGCGTCGAGAAGCGCTTGCCTTGAGCCAATGCAGCGCGCCGGAACTCAAGCAACACTGCCAGCGCCGACGAGTCAAATCGGTCCAAAGGGCTGGCATCCACAACCGCCTCGGGGCCCGAGAGCGAAGCCAAGTCTTGTACCAGAGACCGCAGACACGCGCTGGCTTGGGGCTGGGTCAACTCTTGCGGCAAGACCAGCATGGTCATCCCTTCTTGGCGTTGGTTTTGTTGCGTTCAACCAGGGTGGCAATCAAGCCGTCAATGCCTTTGGCATTGATTTCCTGAGCAAACTGGCTGCGGTAGGTGTCGACCAGCCACACACCCAGTACATTCAGGTTGTAAATTTTCCAGCCTGCACCTTCGCCAGGCGTCTTTTCCAGTCGGTAGTCGAGTTGAACCGGGTCACCCCGACCCTTGATTTCAGTGCGTACGACCACTTCTTTATCGTCAGGGCCCGAGCGCATGGGTTTGACGCTGAAGGTCACGTCGTTAACCTGGGTCAAGGCGCCGGCATAGGTACGCACCAGCAAAATCTTGAACTCTTCCTGCAAGCGCTGTTGCTGTTCGGGCGTGGCCTGGCGCCATTTGGGCCCCACCGCCGAGGCCGTCATGCGTTTGAAATCAACATTGGGCATCACCAGGGTGTCCACCAAGGCAACGATCCGGGAAACGTCGCCGCTTTGAATGGATTTGTCGGCCTTGATGCTGGTGAGGACCTCGGTGGACAAACGTTTGATAAAAGCATCGGCAGCTTCGTCCGCCGCGTGTACTGGCATAGCCAGCACAGCCACTGTGCTCACAACAAGTGCCGCGAAAAGATGACTGAATAAACGACGTTTCATGGTTTGGCTTTCTCATCGCCGGGCGTGCCGGATTCTTTTAAAGTTTGAACCCAGGCCCGGGTGCGCTCGCGGGCCTGCGAAAAATCCTGCTTCACAGGTGACTTTTCAACCTCGCCATCATCGGGCGGGTTGCCATCGTAAATGCTGCTGCGACGACGTTGAAGATAGGCGTCGCGGGTAAAAGTGTATTTGTCCAGCGCCACGGCTTCCAGCATGGTGGAGGCTCCCAGCAAGGAGGCCCGTGTGTCGACCAGGCGCAGCAAAGTGATGCTGTTGCGGGTTGGAATGTGCTCGATGCCCGAGACCATGTTGCCCTGTACATCGACGGGCAGTGCCGCCGTGTCGCGCAGCGTGGACGGTCCCAGCACGGGCAGTACCAGGTAAGGGCCGGGCGCGACACCCCAATAACCCAGGGTATGTCCAAAATCCTTGGTGTGGCGTTCAATCCCCATCTCGGACGCCACATCCAGAATGCCGCCCAGACCGAGGAAGGTATTGACACCAAAACGCACGAAACTATTGGCTGCTGGCTCGCCTTTGAACTGCAAGGCATTGTTCACACCCGACCAGGCATCCTGCAAGTTGGCAAAAAAGTTGCGAACACCCCGGCGTACCGGTGCGGGCAAGACGTCCTGATAGGCCGTGGCCACCGGCTTGATGACCGCGACATCGACTGCATCATTGAACTGGTAAACCCCGCGATTAAAAGGCTCCAGCGGATCGTTCGGATTGGCACTGGGCCCACTGGCACAGCCAGTGAGGGCCATCAAAAGCAGAACAAGGACTGCCCATGGCGTATAGCGCGGCAGACTAAGAACCCTTTGACGCATTTGGCCACTCCCGGTCATTTATTGACCCCATCGGCAGCAGGCGTGCTGCTGTCGGCTGCCTTGCTGAATAAAAATTGACTGATCAGATTTTCCAGCACCACCGCTGACTGGGTGCTGGAGATGGTGTCACCATTGGCCAGCGTCTTCTCATCGGCACCGGGTTCCAGCCCCAAATATTGCTCACCGAGCAAGCCGCTGGTGAGAATTTTCAGGGAACTGTCTTTGGGAAATACATATTGATTTTCCAGTGCCAGGGTCACGCGGGCCTGAAATGATTTGTCATCAAACACAATTTTCTCTACCCGGCCCACCACCACGCCAGCACTGCGGATCGCAGCTTTGGGCTTGAGTCCGCCAATGTTGTCAAATTTGGCGCTCACCCGGTAGGTTTTTTGAAAACTCAGGGTCAACAAATTAGCTGCCTGCAAGGCCAGGAACAGGATGGCCGCAGCCCCGATCAGCACAAACAGGCCAACCCAGACATCATTTTTGGAGCGTTGCATTTTTTTTCTCTTGGATTTGTTCAGTCTTCATATCGTAAACATCATGGCGGTCAGGATGAAATCAAGTCCCAGCACGGCGAGCGACGCCACGACCACAGTACGGGTGGTGGCGCTTGCCACACCTTCGGGGGTGGGTTGGGCCTCAAAACCTTGCAGCAGCGCGACAAAGGTCACGGTAAAACCAAACACAATGCTTTTTACAATGCCGTTGCCGACGTCTTGCCAGACATCGACACCGCTCTGAATCTGGCTCCAGAACGAACCGCCATCGACCCCAATCATCAGCACGCCCACCGCCCAGCCGCCTATGATGCCAGTGGCGCTAAACACTGCGGCCAACAAGGGCATGGTGATGACACCGGCCCAGAACCGAGGCGCCAGAATGCGTTGCACCGGGTCGACTGCCATCATTTCCATGACGCTGATTTGTTCACCCGCTTTCATCAGCCCAATCTCTGCGGTGAGCGAGGTACCGGCTCTCCCGGCAAACAACAAGGCGGTGACCACCGGACCCAGTTCCCGCACCAGCGTGAGGGTCACCAGCAGGCCCAGGGCCGAGGATGAGCCATAGCGCTGCAACGTGTAATAACCCTGCAAACCAAATACAAAACCAACAAACAAGCCGGAGACCGCAATGATGGCCAGCGAGTAGTTGCCCAGAAAATGAATCTGGTCCCGAATCAGGCCAAAACGCTTGAAGCTCCGGCCCACGGTGCCTAACAGGCGAATGAACAGGCGCGCACCCAGGCCCAAGTCCGCCAGTTGGCGGCGCACGGCAAATCCGATATCAGCGGGTTTGTACCAACTCATGGCGTTGCTCCCGCACTGAAATCTTCTTCAATCGACGGGCCGGGGTAATGGAAACGCACCGGGCCGTCTGATAAAGCATTCACATACTGGTAGACCAGCGGATCGGTGCTCTGGCGCACTTGCTCGGGCGTGCCCTGGGCGGCGATTTTGCCGTTGGCCAGAATGATGACGTGGTCCGAAATGGCGAAGGTCTGCTCCAGCTCGTGCGAGACGAAAACACTGGTCAGGCCCATGGAGTCATTGAGCTGGCGAATCAAACGCGCCGCAATGGCGAGTGAAATGGGGTCCAGGCCGGAGAACGGCTCGTCGTACATCACCAGTTCCGGGTCCAACGCAATGGCGCGTGCCAGCGCAACGCGCCGTGCCATGCCGCCCGACAGATCGCTGGGCATCAGGTCACGCGCGCCGCGCAAGCCAACGGTATTGAGCTTCATCAGGACAATGTGGCGAATCAGGGCGTCTGACAGGTCGGTGTGTTCGCGCAACGGAAACGCCACGTTTTCAAACACCGACAAATCGGCGAACAGGGCGCCAAACTGAAACAGCATGCCCATACGTCGGCGCGCCGCGTAAAGCTGGGTTTGGTTCATGGGCGTGACATCTTGCCCGTCAAACAACATCTCACCCGACTGGGCTCGGCTTTGGCCGCCAATCAGACGCAGGATGGTGGTTTTACCGCCACCGGAGGCGCCCATGAGCGCCGTCACCTTGCCACGCGGTACCGACAAGGAAATGTCGTCCAGAACCACCCGCTCACCATAACCAAAGGTGAGATTTCGCAGTTCAACAAGGGATTCGGGATTGGGGGCCATTTGGGGTGTTGAAAAAAGCAAGGCCGGGTCTTGCCCGGCCCCTGCATCATAAGGGATTACACGGACTCGGGCCTGTGCAGAGCCCGCCTCAAGCCCGGCCTGGGGCCCCTTGTGGACGATCTCAGCGTGGCAGATTGCTGAATCCCATCAGGAATTCGTCCACCGCGCGCGCTGCCTGGCGACCTTCGCGAATCGCCCACACCACCAGACTCTGGCCGCGGCGCATGTCGCCCGCCGCAAACACCTTGGCCACATTGGTGGCGTAGCCGCCGCTGAGCTCGGTGGTCGCTTTGGCGTTGCCGCGTGCGTCCTTGGCTACGCCAAAAGCCTCCAGCACCGTGGCGACCGGATGGACAAAACCCATGGCCAATAAAACCAAATCGGCCTGGTAGGTTTTCTCGGTGCCGGCAATCTCGACCATCTTGCCGTCTTTGAACTCGATGTGCACGGTCTTGATGCCTGTGAGTTTGCCTTTTTCACCGATGAATTCCTTGGTGGAAATGGCGAATTCACGGGTGCAACCCTCCTCGTGGCTGGAACTGGTGCGCAGTTTCATGGGCCAATTAGGCCAGGTCAGCGGCCGGTTTTCTTCCGCCGGGGGTTGCGGCATCACCTCGAACTGGGTGACGCTGGCCGCGCCATGGCGGTTGCTCGTTCCCACGCAGTCGCTGCCGGTGTCGCCGCCGCCAATCACGATGACGTGTTTGTCCGTGGCACGCAACTGGCCCTTCAGCTTGTCACCGGCGTTGACCTTGTTTTGCTGGGGCAAAAACTCCATGGCGAAATAAATGCCATCCAGATCGCGCCCCGGCACGGGCAGGTCACGCGACTGCTCGGCGCCGCCGGTCAGCAACACGGCGTCAAAGTCTTGTTGCAACTGAGCGGGAGAAATCGTTTCTTTGGCCCAGTTGGTGACCTTGGAACCCTTGGGCATTGCGCCGACCAGGACACCGGTGCGAATCGTCACGCCCTCTTTTTGCAACTGTTCCACGCGGCGATCGATGTGCGACTTTTCCATCTTGAAGTCAGGAATGCCGTAACGCAGCAAGCCGCCGGCGCGGTCGTTCTTCTCGAACAGGGTGACGTCGTGGCCGACCCGCGCCAACTGCTGCGCTGCTGCCATGCCGGCCGGGCCGGAGCCCACCACCGCCACTTTTTTGCCGGTTTTGTGTTGGGCCGGGCGCGGGGTGACCCAGCCTTCAGACCAGGCGCGGTCGATGATGGCGTGCTCAATCGACTTGATGCCCACGGCACTGTCGTTCACGTTGAGCACACAAGCCGCCTCGCACGGTGCCGGGCAGATGCGGCCGGTGAACTCGGGAAAGTTGTTGGTGCTGTGCAGCACTTCAATCGCATTTTTCCAGTCGCCCCGGTACACCAGGTCGTTGAAATCCGGAATGATGTTGTTGACCGGGCAGCCGCTGCTGCAAAAGGGCGTGCCGCAGTCCATGCAGCGCGCCGCCTGCTTGTTGGCCTGCTTGTCGTCCAGGCCGACCACAAACTCTTTGTAATTCTTCAAGCGCTCAGGCACTGGCCTGTAGCCCTCCTCAACACGTTCAAACTCCATGAAACCCGTTATTTTTCCCATTTCAACTCCTTTGTGGGACAGACCGCAGTTACGCGAAGCGATCCAGCTCTGTCCCCAACACTTTAATGATTAGCGGGAACTACTTCTTTTTTAGTAGCTGCTTGAGCACGACTGGTAAGGGCTAGAGCCTCTTTTTGTGCGTGAATTGCGGCGAGCGCGCGTTTGTATTCATTGGGAAATACCTTGACGAACTTGAGCCGGGAAACATCCCAGTTGTCGAGCAACTCGCGGGCGCGCTTGCTGCCGGTCCAGCGGTTGTGCTCTTCCAGCAGTTTCTTCAACTGCGCCTCATCGCTTTGGCCGCGGTGCCACAAACTGGCTTCGATCGCCTCGCGCTGTTCCTCGGCTGTCAACACCTTGGTCAGCGACACCATGGCGGTGTTGCAGCGCTTGGCGAACTTGCCGTCCTCGTCATAGACATAGGCGATGCCGCCGCTCATGCCAGCTGCAAAGTTGCGCCCGGTGATGCCGAGCACGGCCACGGTGCCGCCAGTCATGTACTCGCAGCCATGGTCGCCCGTGCCTTCCACCACCGTCGTCGCGCCCGACAGTCGCACCGCAAAGCGCTCGCCAGCGACACCGCTGAAGTAGGCTTCGCCACTGGTCGCGCCGTACATCACGGTGTTGCCGACGATGGTGTTTTTGACCGCGTCACCCCGGAAGTCGATGCTGGGGCGCACCACAACACGGCCACCTGAGAGGCCTTTGCCGGTGTAGTCGTTGGCGTCACCAATCAGATAAAGCGTGATGCCGCGCGCCAGGAACGCACCAAAGGACTGGCCGCCGGTGCCTTCCAACTGGATGCGGATGGTGTTGTCGGGCAAGCCTTCAGGGTGGACTTGCGTCACCGCGCCGGAGAGCATGGCGCCGACGGAGCGATTGACGTTGCGCGCCATTTCCATGAAATGCACTTTTTCGCCCTTGTCGATGGCGGCGCGGCTCTTGGCGATCAGGATGTTGTCCAGCGATTTGGCCAGGCCGTGGTCTTGCGTTTCGGTCTGGTAGCGCGGTACCCCGACCGGGGCATTGGGCTGCGCAAACAAACGGCTGAAGTCCAGGCCGCTGGCTTTCCAGTGTTCGATGCCTTGGCGCATGTCGAGCAGGTCAGAGCGACCAATCAGGTCGTCAAACTTGGCGATGCCCAGTTGGGCCATGATGTGGCGCACTTCTTCCGCAACGAAAAAGAAATAATTCACCACATGCTCGGGCTTGCCGGAGAATTTTTTACGCAACGCCGGGTCTTGCGTGGCGACGCCGACCGGGCAGGTGTTGAGGTGGCATTTGCGCATCATGATGCAGCCTTCGACCACCAGCGGCGCGGTGGCAAAGCCAAATTCGTCAGCGCCCAGCAGGGCGCCAATGGCCACGTCGCGCCCGGTTTTTATCTGGCCATCGGTCTGCACCCGGATGCGCGAACGCAAGCGGTTGAGCACCAGGGTTTGCTGGGTTTCAGCCAGACCGATTTCCCATGGGCTGCCCGCGTGTTTGATGGACGACCAGGGCGAGGCACCGGTGCCGCCATCATGGCCTGCGATCACCACATGGTCAGCCTTGCACTTGGCAACGCCAGCCGCGATGGTGCCGACGCCAATTTCACTCACCAGTTTGACGCTGATGCTGGCGTGCGGCGCCACGTTTTTCAGGTCGTGAATCAGTTGTGCCAGGTCCTCGATCGAGTAAATATCGTGGTGCGGCGGCGGCGAAATCAGCGGCACGCCGGGTATCGAGTGGCGCAGGCGACCGATGTAGTCCGACACCTTGCCGCCCGGCAATTGACCGCCTTCACCCGGCTTGGCACCTTGCGCCATCTTGATCTGGATCTGGTCAGCGCTGGTGAGGTATTCAGCGGTGACGCCAAAGCGACCGGAGGCCACTTGCTTGATGCGTGAACGTAAAGAGTCGCCGTCTTGCAAAGGCAGATCGACTTCCACCACATCGGCACCAATCACGCTCTTGAGTGTGTCGCCGAGTTTGATTGGAATGCCTTTGAGCTCGTTGCGGTAACGCGCCGGGTCTTCGCCGCCCTCGCCGGTATTGCTCTTTCCGCCAAGGCGGTTCATGGCCACCGACAGCGTGGCGTGCGCCTCGGTTGAAATCGAGCCGAGCGACATGGCGCCGGTGGCAAAGCGTTTGACAATCTCCTGGGCTGACTCCACTTGTTCCACCGGAATGGCTTTGGCGGGGTCAATCTTGAATTCAAACAAGCCGCGCAGCGTCATGTGGCGTTTGCTCTGGTCGTTGACGATCTGCGCGTATTCCTTGTAAGTGTGCCAGCTATTGGCGCGTGTGCTGTGCTGCAGTTTGGCAATCGCGTCGGGTGTCCACATGTGGTCTTCACCGCGGCTGCGCCAGGCGTACTCGCCACCGGCATCGAGCATGCTGGCCAGCACCGGATCCAAGCCAAAAGCCGCCTTGTGCATGCGGATGGCTTCTTCAGCAATCTCGAACACACTGATGCCCTCGACCCGGCTCGGGGTGCCCGTGAAGTACTTGGTCACCACATCGCTGGACAAGCCAATGGCCTCGAACAACTGCGCGCCGCAGTAGCTCATGTAGGTGCTCACGCCCATCTTGGACATGATCTTGGAGAGTCCCTTGCCGACCGCCTTGACGTAGTTGTAAATGGCTTTTTCGGCGCTGAGTTCACCCGGCAGATCCTTGCAGATGCTGGCCAGTGTTTCCATCGCCAGGTACGGGTGCACTGCCTCGGCGCCATAGCCCGCCAGCACGCCAAAGTGATGCACTTCACGCGCGGTGCCGGTCTCGACAACCAAACCGGCGGTGGTGCGCAATCCGGCGCGCACCAGGTGTTGGTGCACAGCGGACAGCGCCAGCAGAGCGGGTATGGCGACTTGTGTCGCGCTGATGCCACGGTCGCTGATGATCAGGATGTTGTTGCCGCCCTTGATCGCGTCCACCGCCTCGGCGCAGAGGGACGCCAATTGCGCTTCCACGCCCTCGTGGCCCCAGGCCAGCGGATAGGTGATGTCGAGCGTGTGACTGCGGAACTTGCCGCGCGTGTATTTTTCGATGTCGCGCAGCTTGGCCATGTCAGCAAAGTCCAGCACCGGCTGGCTCACCTCAAGCCGCATCGGCGGGTTGACCTGGTTGATGTCGAGCAGGTTGGGCTTGGGGCCGACAAAGGACACCAGACTCATCACAATCGCTTCGCGAATCGGGTCGATGGGCGGGTTGGTCACCTGGGCAAACAACTGCTTGAAGTAGTTGTAGAGCGGCTTGTTTTTGTCGCTCAGGACGGCCAGCGGGCTGTCGTTGCCCATGGAGCCGATGGCTTCTTCACCATTGCTGGCCATGGGGGCAATCAGGAACTTGATGTCTTCCTGCGTGAAACCAAAGGCCTGCTGGCGGTCGAGCAGACTGACCGCCACTTCAGACGCCGAGGCTGGCTCGCTGCCGCCCACCACATCGTCCAGGCGAATGCGCAGGTTCTCGATCCATTGCTGGTACGGTTTGCTGTTGACCAGGTTGGCTTTGAGCTCTTCGTCGTCGATCATGCGGCCCTGTTCCAGATCAATCAGGAACATCTTGCCCGGCTGCAGGCGCCATTTGCGCACGATTTTGTTTTCCGGTACCGGCAACACGCCGGACTCGGACGCCATGATGACCAGATCGTCATCGGTGATGCAGTAGCGCGAAGGGCGCAGGCCGTTGCGGTCGAGCGTGGCGCCAATCTGGCGACCGTCGGTGAACACAATGCTGGCCGGGCCGTCCCACGGCTCCATCATGGCGGCGTGGTATTCGTAGAAAGCCTTGCGACGCGCCTCCATGGTGGCGTGTTGTTCCCACGGCTCCGGGATCATCATCATCACGGCCTGTGCCAGCGGGTAGCCGGCCATGGTGAGCAGTTCCAGGCAATTATCAAAGGTGGCCGTGTCCGACTGGTCGGGGAAGCTGATCGGGTACAGCTTTTGCAGATCGGCCCCCAGCACGGGTGAGGACATCACGCCTTCGCGCGCCTTCATCCAGTTGTAGTTGCCCTTGACGGTGTTGATCTCGCCGTTGTGCGCCACATAGCGGTACGGGTGCGCCAGCGGCCACTCGGGGAAAGTGTTGGTCGAAAAGCGCTGATGCACCAAGCCCAGCGCCGAGACGCAGCGCTCATCCTGCAGATCCAGATAGTAGGTGCTCACCTGATCGGCCAGCAGCAAGCCTTTGTAAATCACGGTGCGGCTCGACATGCTGGGCACGTAATACTCTTTGCTGTGCTTGAGCTGCAGGTTCTGGATGGCGGCGCTGGCGGTCTTGCGGATCACATACAGTTTGCGCTCCAGCGCGTCCTGCACGATCACATCGTTGCCGCGACCAATGAAAAGTTGTTTGAGAATCGGCTCTTTCAGGCGCACGGTGGGCGACATCGGCATGTCGCGGTTCACCGGCACATCGCGCCAGCCCAGCAGCACCTGCCCCTCGGCCTTGATGGCGCGCTCCAGCTCTTCCTGGCAGGCCAATCGGCTGGCGTGTTCCTTGGGCAAAAAGATCATGCCCACGCCGTACTCGCCAAACGGGGGCAGGGTGACGCCCTGCGCGGCCATTTCTTCGCGGTACAAGGTGTCGGGCAGTTGAATCAAAATGCCCGCGCCGTCACCCATCAGCTTGTCGGCGCCGACCGCGCCCCGATGGTCCAGGTTTTCCAGGATTTTCAAGGCATTTTGAACAATGTCATGCGACTTGACGCCCTTGATGTGCGCCACAAAACCCACGCCGCACGCATCGTGCTCTTGGGTGGATGAGTACAAACCGTGTTCCTGGAGATGCTTGATCTCGGCAGCCGTCGTCATGGCGCGCTCCTAAAAATTGTGAGAATGCTGAAGAATACCGCAGCACAATCAAAGCTTCAAGCAGAATAATTGGGGTCAGATTCCAATTATTTCCTTAATTTATTGACTAACAAATAATTGGGGACACATTAAAATAATAGCTACTTAAACAGTATCTACGGGGGCTACAGCCTAATTTTGTATATTTTTTTTAACGGAAACCGGTCGCCCCGCGCTGATCTTGGTAACCCGGCGCTGCGTTCTTTTTTGTAAATCAGCTACAAAATCGGGTTCGCCCAGTGCCCAGCCGCTCAGCGTGGCGTCAGTCAACGACGCCTGTTGCGCTGGCGTGAGGCCGCTTTGCACCAACTCCGCATAGGCGGCTTCGCGCGCAAACGGCGTGTTGCCGAGCTCCCACACCAGCGGATGCGGGGTGATTAGCTTGTCACTGCGCAGGCCGGTGTAGTGGCCGTAGCTTGACCACGGATAGTCACCCGCTTGCCCCACCAGCCCGGCGCGCACCGGATTGAGGTCGATGTAGACCATGCAGGCCAGCAAATAGCGCTCGGTCTGGATCAGGGTGGATTTGTAGCGACCTTCCCACAGGGTGCCGCTGCGCCTTTGGCTGTCGTTGAAATAGCGCACATAACGCCGACCCACCGCCTGCATCATCTGCGGCAGGCCGTCCGCGGTGTGCGGTGTGGCCAGCAGATGAAAGTGGTTGCTCATCAACACATAGGCATGAACGGCAACATCGAACTTTCTGGCGTTTTCCTCCAGCAGGTCGAGCAATGTCTGATAGTCCGCCGCTGTGGCAAAAATTGCCTGCCGGTTGTTGCCGCGCTGGATGATGTGGTGCGGATAGCCGGGCAGGGTAAGACGGGGCAGACGGGCCATGGTTCTCCAGATGGACGCGTTAAGTCAATTTAGCCGGGACTGGATCGTCGAGGTGCTACAAAATACATAGCTAACTACGACTATTCGATGGGGGCTGGATGGCAAAAAGGCTTGTCGCTTTGCGCGCGGTCGGAATGGTCCGCAAATTCACTTTCATCATCTGAGTGCCCGGGTGACGCGCACCTTGCCACCGGTGGTGACCAGAACGACCGCATCGCCGGGCAGCAAGGTTTGGTTGCCCTTGGCTTGCACGATGGCGCGGCGGCTGCCATTTCTGAGTTGCACCAGGATTTCGACCGCTTCTTCTTGCGTGCCCATGCGCTCAATCGCATTGCCCGCCACCGCCCCGACCACGGCTCCCAAGACGCCCACAACGGCATTTTCACGCCGCCCGCCGACGCTGGAGCCGGCAATGCCGCCGACCACGCCACCTGCCGCCGCGCCCACGCCAGACTGACTGCCATCGACCGTTACCGGGCGAACGCTCAATACAGTGGCATCTATGACGTCAGACATGCGCTGGGCATCACCGCGCTGGATGACATCAGGGCTGCTGGTGGCACAGCCCCCCAGCAGAACAAGCAGACTTATGGTCAACAAAGATTTCATTCCTTACCCCTTTTGTTAAGTTTGATCAGACAGCCGAAAGCGCGTTTCGTTCAATTGCTCCAGACCAAATTCTTGCAGAATTGCCTGCAGCCTCTCCGAAGCGGAGCGCTTTTTCTGACCCGTGTAGCGCGCCAGGATGAGCTCGTTCTTCATGCTGTGCTCCCAGCCCACCAGTTCGGTCACCGTGACCTGATAGCCCGATGCCTCCAGGTACAGGCAGCGCAGCACATTGGTGATCTGGCTGCCCAACTCGCGCGTATGCAGCGGGTGACGCCACAGCTCGGCCAGCGGCGTGCGCGCCAGCGACAGCGCTTTGTGCTGGTTCAGGCAGCGCGCTATTTCCGCCTGGCAGCAAGGCACCAGCACCATGAAGCGAGCGTGCTTTTGCAGCCCAAAGGCAATGGCGTCGTCGGTGGCGGTGTCGCAGGCGTGCAAGGCGGTCACCATGTCAATGCGCTCGGGCAATTGGTCAGACTGCGCCGACTCGGCCACGCTCAAATTCAAAAATGACATGCGATCAAAGCCCAGTCGCGTCGCCAGCTCACGCGACTTTTGCACCAGCTCGGGGCGGGTTTCAATGCCGTAAATATGGCCGGTCGCGCGTGCCTTGAAGAACAGGTCGTACAGGATGAAGCCCAGATACGACTTGCCCGCGCCATGGTCGGCCAACGTGATGCCGTCGGGTTGATCAGCAAGCTCAAGCAGCAGTTTCTCGATAAAGCCAAACAAGTGGTAAACCTGCTTGAGCTTGCGTCGCGAGTCCTGGTTGAGCTTGCCCTCTCGGGTCAGAATGTGCAGCTCTTTGAGCAGCTCCAGTGACTGTCCGGGCCGGATTTCGTCTGCCAGCGCTTGCGGGGCTGGCGTTTTGTTTGGCTTCTTCATGCGTCTTTGGTGCCGTGTGGCGCGGTCGCCGGCAGCTCAATCTTTGGCGAAGCCGCCGGGTCGCCGCCTGAGCGCCCGACCCCCAACGCGGCCCAGCCTTCGACCCCGAGCCGCTCCATGGTTTGCATGTTCACCTCATAAATGCTTTCGGCATCCGGAAAAGCCGCCACGGCGCGGTCAATGCTGTCTTCGCGCAGCAGGTGCAAGGTGGGGTAGGGCGAGCGGTTGGTGTAATTGGTGACGTCATCTTCTGACGTTCCAGCGAACTGGAACAGCGGGTGCAAAGGGGCGATCTGCAAAATCCCGTCGAGCTCCAGATCGACCAAAGCCTGGTCAGCTTCAGCCAGAAAATCATTGAAATCCAGGAAATCGGCCAGACCCTCAGATACTATCAAAAGCGTAGTGTCCCGCTCAGACGCATCAAGGGCTAGCAGCTGTTTTAGCTCAAATTCAAGGTCGTGCAAAAGGGCTTGGGCGGTGGTGGCGTGACTCACGGCATAGTGCACCTGCCCCTTGACGTGCACGCCCTTGGCAAACGGGCACAGGTTCAAGCCGATCACGGCGCGCTCGAGCCAGGCGCGGGTGTCATCGATGGCTACTTGTGACGCGACAGTCATTTTGATCATTGGCGCCAATTATCACAGCAGCTTCACGCCCGTGAGCCGCTCGTGCTCGCGCGCGGCAAAACGGTCGGTCATGCCGGCGATGTAGTCGGCCACCACGCGCGCGCTGGCACTCTGGGCGTCCGCTGCGCCTCTGGCAGCCTCGGCGCGCGCCAGAAATCCTTCGCCCATTTCCTGCGGCTGTTCCAGATAGGCCTTGAACAGCTCATGCACGATCTGCTGGGCCTGGTTCATGGTCTGCAAGACTTGGGGATGACGGTACAACTGGTGCAGTAAAAATGTTTTGAGCGCCTGTGATTTGAGCCGCATGTCCGGGCCAAACTGAACCAATGGTGCCCCTTGGCGAACCGCCGCCACGCTGGTTGGTGCGGCGGCCTCCACAGCTGCGGTGGTCGCTTCAATGACGTCGTGCACTTGGGCCGTGAGCATGCGCCGAGTCGCTTCGTAGAGCAGGCGCCGACCTTGCGCTGCATCTTGCAACTGCGGGTACTCGGCCAGCGCCTGACGCCTGAAATCATCAAACAGGGCCACCGCTTCAAGCTGCTCCAGCGTGATCAGGCCAGAGCGCACACCGTCGTCGATGTCGTGCGCGTTGTAGGCAATCTCGTCGGCCAGGTTGCACAACTGCGCCTCTAGGCTGGGTTGCGTGCCATCCAGGAAACGCAGGCCGACGCCACCGGGCTCCTTCACTTCAAGCGCCTGCGCGTTAAGGCGGGAGCAGTGTTTGAGAATGCCTTCGCGCGTCTCGAACGTCAGGTTCAGGCCGTCAAACTGGGGGTAGCGCTCCTCCAGGTGATCGACCACACGCAGGCTTTGCAGGTTGTGCTCAAAGCCGCCAAAGGCGGTCATGCAGTCGTTGAGCGCATCCTGCCCGGCGTGGCCAAACGGCGTGTGTCCGAGGTCGTGCGCCAGCGCAATGGCTTCGACCAGGTCTTCATTCAGCTGCAATGACCGGGCCACCGAGCGCCCCAGTTGCGCCACCTCCAGCGAGTGCGTCAGGCGGGTGCGAAACAGGTCGCCTTCGTGGTTGACGAACACCTGCGTCTTGTACACCAGCCGCCTGAAAGCGGTGCTGTGCACGATGCGGTCGCGGTCGCGCTGGTACTCGGTGCGCGTCAGGGCCGGGGCTTGAGGGTAATGGCGACCGCGCGATTGGGCGGGATCGCAGGCGTAGTAGGCGAGCGTCATAAATTTATAATAAAATGGGCTCTAGCCCCCGTCGCATATACCTTAGTAGCTACTATTTTTATAGCAGTCAGGCGCAGCAATCATTGATGACTTCACGCACCAGTGCATCCGGTGCGCTGCGCACGCTGGCGTTGCCCGGGCCATCGATCACGACAAACTTGATCTCGCCGCCTTCGGCCTTTTTGTCCAGGCGCATCAGTTCCAGGTAGCGCCCGGCATTGTCGGTGGCTGACAATTGTGGCCCCTTGATGGGTAAGCCGGCTTTTTGAATCAGCGTGGTCAGACGTTGCACCAGCGCTGCATCTATCAGCCCCAGTTTGAGCGATAGATGCGCCGCCATCACCATGCCGCAGCCCACACCCTCGCCATGCAACCACTCGCCGTAGCCCAGCCCGGCCTCAATCGCGTGACCAAAGGTGTGACCAAAGTTGAGGATGGCACGCAGGCCCGCCTCGCGTTCGTCTTGCGCCACCACCCAGGCCTTGATTTCGCAACTGCGTTTGACGGCGTGCGCCAGTGCCTGCGGCTCGCGCGCCATGAGGGCGTCGATATGGGCCTCAATCCAGGCCAGAAATTCCAGGTCGGCAATCGGCCCGTATTTGATGACTTCGGCCAGCCCGGCACTGAGCTCGCGTGCGGGAAGCGTCTTGAGCGTGTCGAGATCACACACCACTTTGAGCGGCTGGTAAAAGGCGCCAATCATGTTTTTGCCCAGCGGATGGTTGATGCCGGTCTTGCCACCCACCGACGAATCAACCTGCGCCAGCAGTGTCGTGGGCACCTGCACAAACGGAACACCGCGCATGTAGCTGGCAGCCGCAAAACCGGTCATGTCGCCGACCACGCCGCCGCCCAGCGCAAACAGAATGGTTTTGCGGTCGCAACCGTGCGACAGCAGGGCATCAAAAATCAGGTTCAGTGTCTGCCAGGTCTTGAACGCCTCGCCGTCGGGCAGCACGACCGTGTGGATGTGCTTGAACTTGCCCAGCAAAGCACTCTGCAGGCGCTCGGCATAGAGCGGCCCGACCGTGGTGTTGGTCACGATCAGCGCGCTGCTGGCGGTGGGCAATTCGGTGTAGCTCAGGGGGTTGTCAAACAGCGAACCGCGAATGGCGATGTGGTAGCTGCGGCTTTGCAGGTCAATGGCAACGGTTTGGAGGTCGGTGGCGTTCATGGGGTGAGTTTAGGGGCTGAAAGGCACACCCGCCAACTCCAGCTGCATCACGATCATGTTAACCAGGGTGGCCACCGATGGGCGACCGGTCTCGATGATGAAGTGCGCGGTTTCCCGGTAGAGCGGATCGCGCAGCGTGTGCAGGTCACGCAGCCGCGCCAGGGGGTCGGCGACCTGTAACAAAGGCCGGTTCACATCATGGCGCAGGCGCCGGAACAGCTCGTCGGGTGAGGAATTGAGGTACACCACCCGGCAACGCTCGCGCAGATGCTGGCGGTTGGCAGGCCGCAAAATCACGCCACCACCGGTTGATACAACACCGGTTTGCTTTTGCGTGAGTTCGTCGATGACCGATTCTTCGACATCGCGGAACCGGTCTTCGCCCTCGCGCTCGAAATACTCGCGGATTGAGCAGCCCAGTTGCTGCTCAATCAGATGGTCGGAGTCAAAGAAGGGAAGTTGCAGCCGCCGGGCGAGTTGACGCCCGACGGTGGATTTGCCGGAGCCGGGGAGGCCGATGAGTGCGATCAAAATCCAACAACAGTCGCTCTGGAACTCGGCGCAGGGGACGTAACTGTCACATTCACCTTAACAGTCAGACAGTCGGCCGCCTCATCCAGTTTGATCACGTGATTTCCCCCATTTGGCGAGTTGCGAACGATATCGGGGCTAACAGCGCCCACAACTTTACAGGTTGCGCCAGCCGTTGCCACGGCAGCGGCAACCGTCGTGTCTGTGGGCATGGCATTGCCATTCGCGTCGGTTACACGCACTGTAAAACCAGATGGGGTTCGACCAACTACCAAAACCACCTTAGCGTCTTGTCTGGTGGAGGCCAAGGAGACGATGATCTGTTGACGAACCCGGATACTGCTGCTCCAAGTACCGTCACAGGAACCGGCGACCGAGGGATACGTGTACGCAGCACCAGCACCAACACCGGCACCAACACCCGCCCCAGCGCCTGTACACGGGAAAATGCCCGTTGAGCCCCCCGGGTAAGTTTGCTCGGTCGCGGCATCGTAAATGCCATTTTCATTGTCGTCCCGATACAGCGTACCGACGTCGTAAAAAGTTTCACGGACAGTTCCGCCGGTTCCGTCTTGCCAGATGTTGTCGCCGTTCAAGTCGATGAAGCTTTCTTCTCCATCCATATAGGCAAGAATGGCGACACGGCCATTGGTGGGTCTTAGCCCCTGGCTTGTATAAGTCACGCTGCATTGAGAAGCAGCGTCAAGCATACAAGTGCCTTGCACCAAGCCATACCCCGCCACAAAGTTCACGACCGCGCCAGCAGGCACAGGGTTGCCTTGTCGATCTGCAACCCGCATGGTCAAGGTCGTTGTTTGACCATCGGTTTCAAATCCATCAATGCTCAATTTGGTAGCACTCAGCGAAGCGGCGTTTTGGGTCGCCCGCCCAGAGGTGACGGCAACGCCGGAGGACGAGGCCTGAACTGCGGAATTGCTTGTCAAAACGGCCGTCACAATGACTGGCGTCGGCAAACTTCCCGACGATACCGTGACGGAGGCATAACCACTGCTGTCCGTGGTCACGGTTTGCATTGCTGTCGTAGCCACCCCCCCCACGGAGAATGTCACACCAGCACTGATGGTCGCAGCGCTAAGCGAAATGTTGACCATTTTCCCGGACATCCCCGCCCCAGAACTGTCGAGCACCTGGAACTTGAGAGTCGACTGCTTCAGGCCACCGGTAGCGGCAGAAGAGACCATCAGTGGCACTGTCGCCGAGTTGAAGACCACATTGGCAGCTTGGGCGGCCGTTACGTTGACCGAGGTGGTGACGGGCGTGGCACCCGTCGCTTGGGCCGTCAAGGTGACAGGCCCCGAGCACGTGACAGCCGACTGATAGGTTGTGCTGGCAATGCCCGCACTGCTTGTCGATGCGCTGGTGGGGCTAAACGTCCCGCAACTGGCAGAAAAATTAACTGCGACCACCGAATTGCCAGCCAAAACACCATTGACGCGGCCCTCCACCGTCACCGCAGACGATTGAAGCGCGCTGATCGAGCTCGGCGCCACCAGCATGTTGGTCAACGACACATTGGCTGCCGAAGTTTGGTAGTCCAAGTCAGAAGAGACCGCCACGGTATCCACAGTCGCCGATGCGACCAAGTTTCCAGCGTTGGCTGCTGTCACGCTTACGGGGCTTATCTGTACCTTCGCGACACCGCTGGCATCCGTCAACGCGGCACCCTGAGCCAAGGTGGCGACTGTGGAAGCCGTGGTAAAAGTAACTAGCTTGTTCGCAACTGTGCTTCCGCTTGCATTTTTCACAACGGCTTTGACATAAAACAGCGCTCCGCTACCGATGGCGTTGGAAGTCACGCCGGCACCCGTGGCGTCGACGATAGCCAGCGCGATCGTAGGCGCGCTTGTTGTTGCGGTGCTACCGGTGCTACCGGTGGTGCCGGTGCTGCCGGTGCTGCCGGTGCCAGTCGTAGTTCCACTTACCGTGCCGGGGTTGCCACCGCCACCACCGCACGCCGTCAGTGCCACAGCCACCGCCAGACCCACAACATATTTAAATAACTTCATATTCATCTTCCTGCAATTCATTATTAGTAGCAAAACTCAGCGCGCAGCCCGGTCCGCCACCACCTTGGGCGTGATGAAGACCAGCATTTCCTGCTTGTTGGATACCCTGCCGCGGCTCTTGAACAGGTTGCCAACGCCGGGCAAATCGCCCAAGAATGGCACCTTGGTTTCATTGTCACTTTCGGTCAATTCGAAAATACCGCCAATCACCACGGTGCCTCCGTTTTCAACCAGCACCTGGGTCTTGATGTGTTTGGTATTGATGGCAAAGCCGGCAGCGGTGGACTGGCCAACGGTGTCTTTGTTCACATCCAGATCCAGGATGATGTTGCCTTCGGGGGTGATTTGCGGTGTAACTTCCAGTTTCAAATTGGCTTTACGAAAGGCAATGGCGGTGGCGCCACTGGAAGAGGCTACCTGATAGGGCAGCTCCGTGCCTTGTTCAATCAGCGCCTTGATTTGATCCGCTGTGACCACGCGCGGGCTTGAGACCACCTTGCCTTTGCCATCGGCTTCCAGTGCCGATAGTTCCAGATTGAGAAAACGGTTGGCGGCCGAACTGAAGATGGAGAGGGCGAAAGTCGCCGGGTTGTAGCCTCCCTGACCGACGGCAGGCAGATTGACAAAATTGCTGGTCAGGTCAACGGCGCCGCCCGCGCCGCTACTGGCCACCGCATTGCCATAGCTGCTGCCAAAGACCACGCGATTGTCTCCAGAGAGCTGGTAGCCACCATCGCCGCCTTTTTGAGCGCGCAAGTCGTTGCCGCCCAGTTTCACGCCCAGCGACTTACCAAAGGTGTCCGACGCCTCCACAATGCGTGCTTCAATCAGTACCTGGCGAACTGGAATATCGAGTTTGGCGATCAGTTGCTGCACCTGTTCGAGTTTGCTGGGGATATCGGTCACAAACAACTGGTTGGTGCGAGCCTCTGAAATGGTGCTGCCGCGTGGGCTCAACATGCGGGAGCTGTTGGCGCCGGTGCCACCGCCGGTGGCGGTCAGCTGGGCGGCAACTTCTGCCGCCTTGGTGTAATTGAGTTGGAAGGACTGTGTGCGCAAGGGCTCCAGACTTTGCAGCGAGGCGACTGATTCAAGCTCCAGCTTTTCCTTGGCGTTGATTTCATCTTTGGGCGCAATCCAGAGCACGTTGCCGGTTTTGCGCAGGCCCAGACCCTTGGCCTGCAGGATGATATCGAGCGCCTGGTCCCAGGGCACGTCTTGCAGACGCAGGGTCACGGAGCCGCTGACTGAGTCCGAGGTAATGATATTGAAATTGGTGAAGTCGGCAATCACCTGCAACAGCGAGCGCACTTCGATATTCTGGAAGTTGAGGGACAGTTTTTGCCCGCTGTAACCGGGCCCCTGCGTCAATTTGGAGGTGTCCACTTTCACCGGTTTGACTTCCACCACAAACTGCTCGTCAGTTTGGTAGGCACTGTGCACCCATTGTCCTTTGGGCTCAATCACCATGCGCACGCGGTCGCCGACAGCGAATGTGGTTACGGTTTGCACCGGGGTGCCAAAGTCAGTCACGTCCAGACGGCGCCGCATGCCTTCAGGCAAGGTGGATTTCATGAACTCGACCACCAGCGTTGCCCCCTGCTGACGAATATCGACGCCGACCTGGCTGTTGGGCAGCGAGACCACAATGCGGCCCGAGCCGTCATCACCGCGACGGAAATCCAGGTCTTTCAGCGGCAGGGTGTCGCGGCTGTGGCTTTCCGCAAAAACCGGGGCTGCAGACGCTGCCGGTGCCGCGAGTGCCACGGCATCCAACACCACCAAAAGCGATTTGCCCTGCAACTGGGCCTTGTAGGTGGTGGCTTGTTTCAGGTTCAGTACCACGCGGGTTCGATCCCCCGCCTGCACCACACTGACTGACCTCAAATTGCCTTGATTGACCTCGACGGTGGAGCGGCCCATGGCGCTTGTCACGCCCGGAAAATCAAGCGCAATTCTGGCTGGGGACTGGATTAAAAAACCGGTTGGGACAGCCGCCAGTGGCTGCGTCAGGTCGATTCTGACGACCTCAACGCCGCCTTGAATCGACCCCGACACCGCCTCAACCGCGCTCTGGGCCTGCGCGCCAAGTGCCAGCAACATGAGCCAAGCTGCCAGTAAAACCTGTTGCCACATCTGCTTTGTCATCCAGTAGTTTTGCTTGTTCATTTTGATTTCTCTTGCAGCTGCAAAGTAGCGGGGCGTTCAATCCATTCGCCCACTGCGTCTTGCACAATTTCACGTAGCGTGACTTCGGTCTCGGTGATTTTGGTTACGCGCCCATAGTTTTGTCCAAGATGGTTGCCAGGTTTTACCTGGTACAGCAAATTGTCGACCTTGACCAGTGCGACCGGCTGGCCCGCTTTGGTCAAGCTGCCCACCAAGGCCATGGCATCCAGGGGAAAGGCTTCCAAGGCTTCGTGGCGGCGCGCCAATTCGGGGGCGATCAAGGCGCCGCTGCTTACCGCTTGTGTGGACTCGCGCTTGAGGGCCTGGGTCAGTTTCTGGTTGCTGAAAGGTTCTATCGCCGTGACTTGGGTGTAGCTTTCAGGCTTGAATTGCTTGGGCTCGGAAATGGGGGCGACCTTGGGGTGGGTCTGGCTCTTTTGATCAGTCATCCATTGACGCAATTCATCCTCGCCAGTGGCACCGCAAGCAGCCAGCGCCAGCAGCACGCTCGTGAGGAGCAGTTTATGCACAGGCATCATTTCTTGGCTCCTTTCGGAGTTGCCTTGCGCTGCGCCGCCACTTCATCGGCATCCAGATAACGGAAGGTCTTGGCCGTGGCGTCCATCGCCAAAGTTCCCTCTTTGCCCGGCAAGATGGTCAGGTTGTTAAGCGTCACGATGCGCGACAGGTTGGCAATGTCTGAAGCAAACGCGCCGATGTCGTGATAGCGACCAGTGACCCGCACGGCAATGGGTAACTCGGCATAGTAGTCCTTGACAGTGACTTGCCCGGGGCGGAATAGATCGAACTGGAGGCTGCGCCCCAAGCCGGCCTGATTGATGTCGGACAGCAAAGCGTCCATCTCGGCTTTGCTGGGGAGTTGCTTCTCTAGCTGCGTCACATACTGCAGAACCTGCTCACGCTGCTTTTTCAGCGCATCGAGGTTGACCGCCTTACCCAGCTTGACCTTGTACTCTTCGCGCAGCTTGACTTCAGTGGCCTGCTCGGTGGCTAATTCTTCTTCAGAAGTGTTGAGCCATAGAAACCAAAGTATCACCACTACCAGAACGGAAATGCCGACAAATATCAGATAGCGCGGAAGCGCGGGCCAGTTGGACGGGTCTTTGGGATCGAGGTTGCGAAATTGCCGAAATAGCTTTTCCTGCAGGGCCGGAAAATCGAAATTCAATGCGGGTTTGCTTGCCATGGTGCCTTGTGCCTATTGCTTGACAGGAGTTGCGGCAACGGGCACCGGGTTTGCAGTACCTGCCGCAACGCGCGACTTTTCAGCTTCGCTGGCGCGCATCAAACGAACGCGGATGGTGAAATTGGCAACGCGTCGCTGCTCTCGGGGCGGGAGCGTGACAGTGCCCGCCACGATTTCAATCAACTCCGGCTTGGAAAACCAGGGCGTGTTGTTGCCGAGATTGCGCAACAGTTCGGACACGCGCTCATTGGACTGCGCGACACCTTGCAGGGTTACCGTCTGGTTGTCCTGGCGCATGCTCACGATGTAGACCCCATCGGGCAACTGCTTGACCAGTTCGGTCAGTAGATGGACCGGCAAATTTCGGTCGGCCTGCAAGTCTTCAACGGCTTGCTGGCGCGCTCGCAAGGCGGTAATCTCGGATTCAAGACCGGCGATGTCCTTGATTTGGGCATCAAAACGCTTGATCTCGGTCTGCAACAGCTGATTTCGCCCTTGTTGATCGGAAATCTGGGACTGGAACCCGAGAAAAATAATGCCGGAGAGCAAACCGCCCGCAAGGGCGGCCAACCCCAAACTAACATTGAAAACGTCTTTACGAAGTTTGCGCGCAGCTTCGCGGTGTGGCAGTAGATTGATCAATATCACTGCATGAACCTCCGCAAAGCGAGTCCGCAGGAGGTGAGATAAGAGGGGGCTTCTCGCGTCATTTTTTTCAAACGAACCCCTTCACCAATTTCCATGCCGTCAAACGGATTCACCAACGTGCAGGCGAATGTGGTGTGCTGCGTGACCGCCGCCGTCAAACCCGGCAAGGCCGCCGAGCCGCCTGCCAGCATCACGTAGTCAACCTTGTTGTGCGGCGTGCTGGTAAAGAAGAATTGCAGTGCACGACCGATTTCTTGCACCATGCTTTCAACAAACGGGCGCAATACGCTGGCTTCGTAGTCGTCGGGCAGTTCACCGCTTCGTTTTTTGCTCTCAGCTTCTTCCAATGAAAAGCCATACTGACGCACGATCAACTGGGTGAGTTGGGCACCACCAAACGCCTGATCCCGGTCGTAGAGGACTTCATCGTCGCGAATGACCTGCATGCTGGTGGTTTGCGCCCCCACTTCAAACAGGGCCACGATGCTGTCAACGCCTTTGTTGGGGAGTTTTTCTATCAGGCGACTGGTCGCCAGGCGCGACGCATAAGATTCCACGTCCACGATCACCGGCTTTAAGCCAGCTGCTTCCGCCAAGCCCTGAATATCCTGCACTTTCTCCCGGCGTGAAGCGGCAATGAGAACCTCCACATCGCCAGCAGAAGTGGCGCTGGGCCCAACAATGCAAAAATCAAGGCTCACTTCGTCCAGTGGGAACGGGATGTACTGGTTGGCCTCGGTCTCGACCTGTAATTCCAGCTCTTGGTCGGACATGCCACCCGGCAACGTAATTTTTTTGGTGATGACCGCTGATGGCGGCAAGGCCATTGCGACATTTTTGGTCTTGGTTCCGCTTTTTTTTACCAAACGGCGGACCGCATCAGCCACCTCATCGAACTTTTCGATGTTGCCGTCAGTAATCCAACCGCGCTCAAGCGGCACAATCGCACAACGTTCAAGCACCAATTTGCCAGCTTTGTCGCGACCCAATTCGACCATTTTTACACTGGAAGAACTGATATCCAAACCCAGCATGGGGGCGGGTTGACGGCTAAACAAGGACCCCATTGAGATCAAAACTATCCCCTGAAACAGGCCAATCGGAAATCGGCGAAACTTAAGACTTCACTTCAATGCTAGCAGCAAGCTTATTGTTCCGCAAAGATTTTTCGCTATTCTAGGGAATACGAGTGTTGCCAAAAGTAGACGCTTTTGGCTTGGTCTGGATTCAAATCAGTAGGCCGGCAGGCACGAGGAAGCCAGCCGATAATCAATGGCAAATGCTGCCGCGCCAAAGCTATAAAAACATCGTTTTTATAATGACAACGAGTATCTACCAAGTTTTTTATGCCCTCCAAATCACCCGCTAGCGAGACCAGCCCATCCCACAATGCCAATTCTGGCGCAAGTGCCCTGAAATGGCTGCTGTGCATCGTGCTATGGGCCGGTGGCCTGGTACTGGCAGGGATATTGTCAGTCCTGATCATCGTTGCCATTGCGATGGCGGTGGCATTTCCAAATCTGCCCGACATTTCGGATTTGTCTGATTACCGCCCCAAATTGCCTTTGCGCGTGTATTCCGTCGAAGGTGTTTTGATTGGGGAGTTTGGCGAGGAGCGCCGACACCTGACACCGATCAAGGAAATCCCCAAGGTCATGACGGATGCGGTACTGGCCATTGAGGATGCACGTTTTTACGAACATAGCGGTGTAGATTACAAGGGCGTATTGCGCGCGGCGCTGGCCAACCTGGGGCGCATCAAGAGTCAGGGCGCCTCCACGATTACCATGCAGGTGGCACGCAACGTTTACCTGTCAACCGAAAAAACCTACACCCGCAAGATTTATGAGATGTTGCTGACCTTCAAGTTGGAGCATTTGCTGACCAAGGATCAGATTCTTGAAATCTACATGAATCAGATTTTTCTGGGCAATCGCGCCTATGGTTTTGCCGCTGCTTCTGAGGCCTATTTTGACAAGCCGCTTAAAGACATCTCCATTGCAGAAGCGGCCATGTTGGCCGGATTACCCAAGGCGCCATCCGCCTACAACCCGATCAGCAACCCCAAGCGAGCCAAGACGCGGCAGTTGTACATCATTGATCGCATGCAGGAAAACGGTTTTATCACGGCAGAACAGGCTCTGACCGCCAAACAGGAAACGCTCACCATCAAGTCCAGTGCAGAGCACGGTAAAGTGCACGCCGAGTTCGCGGCTGAAACCGTGCGTCAGTTGATGTTTGCGCAGTATGGCAATGAGACTTACACCCGTGGCTTGAACGTGTACACCACTCTGCGCGCGGCCGACCAGGACGCAGCCTACAAGTCTTTGCGCCGGGGCATCATGGATTTTGAGCGGCGCCAGATTTACCGGGGGCCGGAGGAATTCGTCACCCTGCCGTCAGATCCGCAGGAGCTTGAGGACGCCATTGACGAGGCTTTGGGTGAGCACCCTGATGACGGCGACGTGATGTCGGCCCTGGTGCTGGGGGCAGACGCCAAGAAGATCACTGCGGTACGCCTGAACGGAGAAACCGTTGAAATTACCGGCGAAGGCCTCAAGCCGGCTCAGTCAGGCCTGTCGGACAAAGCACCACCCAACATCAAAATTCGGCGCGGCGCCGTGATTCGTGTGACCAAGACGCCAAAAAATACGTGGGAAATCACGCAATTGCCGGAAGTGGAAGGTGCGTTTGTGGCGCTGGATCCGCGCAATGGCGCCATTAAGGCCTTGGTCGGTGGTTTTGATTTCCAGAAGAATAAATTTAACCATGTGACGCAAGCCTGGCGTCAACCAGGTTCCAGTTTCAAGCCTTTTATCTACTCCGCTGCACTCGAAAAAGGCTTCACCCCGGCGACCATCATCAACGACGCGCCACTTTTTTTTAGCGCCGGCGTGACCGGAGGGCAACCTTGGGAACCCAAAAACTATGATGGCAAATTTGAAGGCCCCATGACGATGCGCCGGGGGCTGGCCAAGTCCAAGAACATGATTTCCATCCGCATCCTGCAAGCGGTGGGTGCACAAAATGCGCAGGACTGGATCACGCGTTTTGGTTTCGAAGCCGACAAGCACCCTGCCTACCTCACCATGGCCTTGGGTGCCGGCTCCGTCACACCCTTGCAAATGGTTTCGGCCTATTCGGTTTTCGCCAATGGGGGCTATCGCATCAATCCGTGGCTGATCAGCAAGGTGACCGAACAAAAAGGAAAAGTCCTGCTGGAAACCAAGTCACCGGTGCTCGACGAATCGATGCGCACCATTGATGCGCGCAACGCTTTCATCATGGACAGTTTGTTGCAGGAAGTCACCCGCACCGGCACGGCGGCCTCCGCGCAGGCGATCTTGAAGCGCCCTGACTTGTATGGCAAAACCGGCACCACCAATGATTCGGTGGATGCCTGGTTTGCGGGATTCCAGCCCACTCTGGCTGCCGTCAGTTGGATCGGCTATGACACGCCGCGCAATCTTGGCGCGCGCGAAACGGGTGGCGGCTTGAGCTTGCCGATCTGGATCCGGTTTATGCAGCAGGCGCTCGCCAATGTCCCCGTGATCGAACTGAGCGTGCCGGAGGGCGTTGTCAATTCAGGTGGCGAATGGTTCTATTCCGAGTATGCCAACAAGGCGGGTGTCACCAGTGTCGGGCTGGATGAGCCTTCAGGGGCGCAAGGCGGCAACCAGGTGATTCAGTTGCCGCCAGCTGATGAAAGAAGAAAGATCCTGGACTTGTTCAGGAATTAAGCACCAGCGGGCAGCCCGCCTGCTCGCTGGCACAGCGTGATAAATTGGTAAAAAACTCACCCTGGCCCTTGGTGTCAAGCCACTGTTCGCTATCAAATTTGTAGTGATAGCCGCCCGACTTGGCCGCCAGCCAGATTTCATGCAATGGCTTTTGCAGATTGATGACAATCTGGCTTTTGTTCGAAAAAACCAGTGTGACCATGCTGCCGACGCGCTGGTTATCAATATCGGCCTGCGCTTGGTCGTTGATGCGGTCGCAACTGGTTTCAACCACTTTGAGCAGATTTTCAGCGCGGTCCATGAATTCAAGGTCGGTCATTACAATTTCACCATGTTGAGATTTTTGCAAATTCTAGTCAGTACGATTGTCCTTGCCAGCAGTGCGGTGGGCCTGTCGGCCTGTGGCCAGCAAGGCCCGTTGTATTTGCCGACTGAACCAACCGTTGCAAAACGGACCACCTTGCCCGAAGCGCAGATTGCCCCGTCACCTGCCAGCCTACCAGCCCATGCAGCCTCGGCTGCCACCCCCGCGCCCCAATGACACCTCAAAATCTTCCCGGCCAGCCTCATTTTGCCTACCGGGGCAATGAACTTTTTTGTGAAGAGATTCGCTTGAGTGATCTGGCACGAGCCCACGGTACCCCGCTTTTTGTCTATTCGAAAAGCGCCATGTTGGCGGCGCTGGCCGCTTACCAGCGCGGCTTTGCCGGCCGCACCGTGCAGATCTGTTACGCCATGAAAGCCAACCCGGCACTCGGTGTGATTCAGGTTTTTGCAGAAGCGGGCTGCGGTTTTGACATTGTCTCGGGCGGTGACATGGACCGTGTGCTGGCCGCGGGCGGACAGGCTGAAAAAATCATTTTTTCCGGCGTCGGCAAGACGCGCGCAGAAATGCGGCGTGCGTTACAGGCCGGCATTGGCTGTTTCAATGTCGAGAGTGAAGCGGAACTTGAAGTTCTGAGTGAGGTGGCTTTGTCCATGGGCCTGGCCGCACCGGTGAGCATCCGTGTCAATCCCAATGTGGACCCCAAGACCCACCCCTACATTTCCACCGGTCTCAAAGACAGCAAGTTCGGCGTCGCCCATGAACGCGTGCTGCCGACTTACCAGCGGGCCGCCAAGCTGGCGGGCGTGCGGGTGGTCGGTATCGATTGCCACATCGGCTCACAGATCACGCAGGAAGGGCCTTACCTGGACGCCGTGGACCGCATGCTGGATCTGGTGGACGCGATTGAAGCCGCTGGCATCCCCCTTCACCACATCGATTTTGGCGGTGGCCTGGGCATTGACTACCACGGCGAGACACCGCCCGATGCCGAGCTTCTCTGGCAAAAGCTGTTGGCCCGGCTGGATGCCCGCGGCTTTGGCCAGCGGCAACTGATGATCGAGCCGGGACGCTCGCTGGTGGGCAATGCAGGTGTGTGCCTTTCCGAGGTGCTGTACCTCAAACCCGGTGCGCAAAAAAACTTCTGCATCATCGACGCCGCGATGAACGATTTGCCGCGCCCGGCCATGTACCAGGCGTTCCACCAAATCGTGCCATTGAACCCGCGCCCGGATGCCCCTGACACGTACGACGTGGTGGGCCCCATCTGTGAGAGTGGCGACTGGATCGGGCATGACCGCGCCCTGGCGGTGCAGCCGGGCGACCTGCTGGCGGTGCTGTCGGCCGGGGCTTATTGCATGAGCATGGCCAGCAACTACAACTCGCGCGCACGTGCGGCAGAGATCCTGGTGGATGGTGCCCAAGCCAACGTTATTCGGCAACGTGAAACGATTGCGGATCAGATGCAAGGCGAGAGTCTGGTCGGGCAGCGATCAAAGCAGCTATTTATTTAATAGCGGCCTACGCATATTTCACGGGGGCTAGCGCCCAGTTTTTCTTATAAAATTAATCAGTCGCCAGCCCAGCAGTGAGCCCAGAATCAGGGCGTACACCAACACCTCGGCAAAATCATTCTTGCCCGCGCGCATCCAGAAAAAGTGCAGCAGCGCCAGTCCGGCAACGACATAAACCAGCCTGTGCAAAAGCTGCCAGCGTTTGGCGCCAAGGGTCTTGATGGCGCGATTGAAGGACGTCAAAGCCAATGCGGTGAGCAGCACAAAAGCCGAAAAACCCACCAGAATGAACGGGCGCTTGGCAATGTCGCGCCCGATCTCGGTCACGTCAAACCCCATGTCAAACCAGCTGTAGCTCAGCAAATGCGTCGAGACGTAGAAATACACGAACAAACCCAGCATGCGTCGAAAACTGGCCAGCGCCGGTGTGTTGGAGATGACCCGCAGTGGCGTGACCGCCAGCACGAGGCACAGGAAGCGCAACGTCCAGTCGCCGGTGGCCCGAACCAGCGCCTCGGCCGGATTGGCACCTAGCTGATCAAAGAGCGCCCCATAAAACAGCCAGCAAAACGGTAACAGCGACAAAACAAAGACGACCGGTTTGGCCAGACGGTGGCGCAGAAGCGGCCTCAACCACGCCGCTGGCCGCCGCCAGGCGAGCACCGCCATCAGAAAAACTTCTTGAGGTCCATGCCCGCGTAGAGCTGCCCGACCTGCGCCTCATAGCCATTGAACATCAGGGTCGGTCGCTTTTTGGCAAACAAGCCATCCTCGCCAATGCGCCGCTCGCTGGCTTGGCTCCAGCGCGGGTGGTCCACGCCCGGGTTGACGTTGGAGTAGAAACCATATTCATTGGCAGCGGCCTTGTTCCAGGCGGTCGCGGGCTGCTTGTCGGTGAAGCGGATTTTGACCAGGCTTTTAACGCTCTTGAACCCATATTTCCAGGGTACCACCAGGCGCACCGGAGCCCCGTTTTGATTGGGTAATAGCTCGCCGTACATGCCGAAGCTCAGCAGGGTCAGAGGGTGCATGGCCTCGTCCAGGCGCAAGCCTTCGACATAGGGCCAATCAAGAACCCGGGAGCCGACGCCCGGCATCGTCTTGGGATCGGCCAGCGTGACGAACTCCACGTACTTGGCGCTGCCCAGCGGCTCCACTTTTTTGATCAACTCGCTCAGCGAATAACCGATCCACGGAATCACCATGGACCAGCCTTCAACACAGCGCAGCCGATAAATGCGCTCTTGCTGGGCGCTGAGTTTCAACAGGTCTTCCACCGTGTATTGGGCAGGCTTTTTAACCAGCCCTTCGATTTCAACCGTCCAGGGGCTGGTCTTGAGGGTGTGGGCAAGGCGTGCGGGGTCCGCCTTGTCGGTGCCAAATTCGTAAAAATTGTTGTAGCTGCTGGCGTCTTTGTAAGCTGTCAGCTTTTCCATGGTGATGGCACCGGCCAAGCTCGATTTCACACTGGGTAACGCAGGCTGTTTGCCGGGTCGGGGCGTCAGGCTGGCCGCTTGTGCATGGGCAGCGCGCGAAGCCCAGGCAGCCAGTGCTGCGCCCGCCACACCGCTGGCCATCAGCTTGACAAGGGTACGCCGCTCCTCATAAACGCGCTGGGACGTAATCTCGCTGGGGAGTGGCTGGCAATTGCCGTCGCGATTCGTTTTGATGAGCATGATACGGTCCTCGTTCTTGTTGCCGCCAGGTGGGTGAACTGCGTTCTTACAATGACCTGTAGAAGATTATTAAAGCTTCTGTAAACCATTGATCGGATGTGGAATTACCCATGACCTGCCACGTTACGGGTAATTTGGACCTTGAGTCGAATTGAGTTAACCTCCCAGCCCTTGACCCGCAAATGAGATTGCAGTGCGGGTAACAACTGGCGAATCTTTGCTGCGGCTGCGTTGTTGTCCACAATCAGACACCACACCGGGCCTTCAATGGGGCCAGCTTTGATCGCTGAAAACAGTGCTGCAGGGATGATCGATTCAACCGCCTTGAGTCGCGCCACCGAGTCACGCGTGAGTTCGGTCAGTCGCGCCAACGTTGGTGAGTCCTGACTGGCTTGCAGCAGCGAGACGGCATGGTGGCGGCGGTTCATGGGTGGCTTACTGAGGAACTATTGGAATGCAATTGATTATCACGGATGCATGGCTCGCCAAGAGTCGTGCCATACACCTCAGTGGCACCAAGCTGGTTCTGGCTGCCATGGGAGCCTCGCTGATCTTGATGCTGTTGGCTGCTGGAATCTACCAATGGGTGTTTCTGAAGGGTGCCAGAGAAGGCTGGCCCGTGGTGGGCACGATGCTGCGCGTGGTTGTCAAGGATGAGTTTGCCCAACGCGACCGGTTTATGCGAGAAAACCTGGACGTGTTGGCGCGCAAGCTGGGTGAAATGCAGGCAAAAATGACCCAACTTGAATCCTTGGGGGACCGCGTTTCTGGACTGGCAGGTATTAAGCCCAGCGATATCAAGCCCGGTCAGGGTGGTGCGCTGATGCCTGGGCAGCCCCTGTCCATGCAAGACCTGCAGACCACGCTGGCGGGCCTAGACCGTCTGGCTGATCAGCGTACCGACCTGATGACCATGATGGAGTCACGATTGTTTGAGCAAAAAATTAGCAACATGATGGTGCCCACAGAGCCGCCAGTAGCGGGCGGCATTGTCAGTTCACTGTTTGGCTGGCGAATCGATCCTATTACCGGTCACTCGGCGTTGCACACCGGACTCGATTTTCCGGCGAGCGTTGGGACGCCTATCCTGGCCGCTGCCGGGGGCGTGGTGGTAACGCAGGAGTTTCATCCCGAATACGGCAACATGATTGAAATTGATCACGGCAATGACCTCGTCAGCCGTTATGCCCATGCTTCCAAAGTACTGGTTAAAAAGGGCGACTTGATCAGGCGCGGGCAGAAAATTGCCGAGGTCGGTACCACGGGTCGCTCCACGGGTGCGCACTTGCATTTTGAGGTGTTGGTGCTGGGCATTCCGCAAGATCCCCAGAAGTTTCTGGCGGCCGGGCAAAACCTGGCAACGCATCAATTGGCCAAGTTGACGGCTGCGGCGCCGGCCCGGCCAAGCCGCCCATAAAGTTGCTTGGCCTGGCAAAGGTAAAATTCCATCTTGGTTATCTCAGCGCTGCGTATTTCGTTCAAACGCTTGCACTTCGCGACAGTGACCCCATTTCATCCAGATTAATAAAAGGATTGCGCTGTTCTGTTGGCCCCAGTGGGCTGGCGGGTCGGTCTTGCATTCATGGCCACTAATATTCTCACCAAAATTTTCGGCAGTCGCAATGACCGCCAGCTCAAACAGTACCGCAAAAGCGTGGTGCGCATTAACGCGATGGAGACTGAGCTTGAAAAGCTGTCTGATGATGCGTTGCGTGGCAAGACACAGGAGTTCAAGGATCGCATCGCTAAAGGGGAGTCCCTGGATGCCTTGTTGCCCGAGGCGTTTGCCGTGGTGCGTGAGGGCTCCAAACGCGTGATGAAAATGCGCCATTTCGATGTGCAGTTGCTCGGCGGTATGTCGCTGCACAACGGCAAGATTTCCGAAATGGGCACCGGTGAAGGCAAGACCCTTACCGCCACTATGCCGGTGTATCTGAATGCGTTGACTGGTAAGGGTGTTCACGTGGTGACGGTCAATGATTACCTGGCCAATCGCGATGCACAGTGGATGGGAAAGCTCTACAACTTTCTGGGCTTGAGCGTTGGTATCAACCTGCCCAACATGGCGCGCGAGGAAAAGCAGGCAGCGTATCGCGCTGATATCACCTACGGCACCAACAACGAATACGGCTTTGATTACTTGCGCGACAACATGGTCTACGAGGGGGCCGACCGGGTGCAACGCGGCCTCAATTACGCCATTGTTGATGAGGTTGATTCGATCCTGATTGACGAGGCGCGCACGCCGCTCATCATCAGCGGCCAGGCCGAAGATCAGACTGACCTTTACATTGCCATCAATAAAGTGGTGCCCTTGCTGCAGCGCCAGGAAGGCGAAGAAGATATTCGCACCGGTGAAGGCGTCACCAAGCCAGGTGACTTTACCGTGGATGAAAAAAGTCATCAGGTTTTCTTGACCGAGCAGGGTCACGAGAGCGCCGAGCGCATTCTCTCCGAACTGGGGCTGATTCCTGAGGGCGCCACGCTGTACGACCCGGCCAATATCACACTGATGCATCACCTGTATGCCGCGTTGCGTGCCAATCATCTGTATCACCGTGATCAGCACTACGTGGTGCAAAACGGCGAAATTGTGATCGTGGACGAATTCACGGGTCGACTGATGTCGGGTCGGCGCTGGAGCGAGGGCCTGCATCAGGCGGTGGAGGCCAAAGAGGGGGTCGCCATTCAGCCTGAAAACCAGACCATGGCGTCGATCACGTTCCAGAACTACTTCCGCCTGTACGGCAAGCTGGCGGGCATGACAGGCACGGCCGATACCGAAGCCTATGAGTTCCAGGAAATCTACGGTCTTGAAACGCTGGTGATGCCACCGAACCGTCCCAGCCGACGCGACGACCAGTTGGACCGGGTCTACAAGACCACGCGTGAAAAATACGAAGCGGCGATCAAGGATATCCGTGAGTGTTATGAGCGCGGTCAGCCGGTGCTGGTGGGTACGACCTCCATTGAGAACTCGGAAATCATTGCCCAGTTGCTGGAAAAAGAAAAGTTGCCGCACCAGGTGCTCAATGCCAAGCAGCATGCGCGCGAGGCCGACATCATTGCCCAAGCCGGGCGCTCAAAAGTCATCACCATTGCCACCAATATGGCGGGTCGGGGTACCGATATTGTGTTGGGCGGCAACGTCAGCAAGGACGTGGAAGCAGTGGAAGCGGATGAAGCGCTGACTGCCGAGCAGAAACAACAGCAGATTAACGCGATACAAGCGCAGTGGGTGCAGGAGCACGAAAAAGTCACGGCATTGGGCGGCTTGCGCATCATTGCCACTGAGCGCCACGAGTCGCGCCGCATCGACAACCAGCTGCGTGGGCGCTCCGGTCGCCAGGGCGATCCCGGCTCTTCGCGCTTCTACCTGAGTCTGGACGACTCGCTGATGCGCATTTTTGCCGGGGACCGGGTCAAGGCGATCATGGACCGGCTCAAGATGCCCGATGGCGAGGCGATCGAAGCCGGCATCGTGACGCGCTCAATCGAGAGCGCCCAGCGCAAGGTGGAGGCACGCAATTTCGACATGCGCAAGCAGTTGTTGGAGTATGACGATGTGGCCAACGACCAGCGCAAGGTGATTTATCAGCAGCGCAATGAAATTCTGGACGCCAGCGACCTGAGCGCCCAGATTGCCTCCTTGCGCGCGGGCTGTTTCGATGATCTGGTGCGTCAGTATGTGCCGGTGGAATCGGTCGAAGAGCAGTGGGATATTGCGACACTGGAAAAGGTTTTGGCTGACGATTGGCAGGTGAGCCTGGCATTGCAGCAGCAGGTCAGCGCAGCGAGTGCAATTACCGATCATGATCTGCTGACCAGCGTGCAACTGGAGGCCGATAGGGTCTTTGCCGCCAAGGTGGAGCAGGTGGGCGGTGAAAACTTTACCCAGTTCGAGCGCATGGTGTTGCTGCAAAGCATTGACACCCATTGGCGTGAACATCTGAGTTCGCTGGACTATCTGCGCCAGGGCATTCATTTGCGCGGCTATGCCCAGAAGCAACCGAAACAGGAATACAAACGCGAAGCATTCGAGCTCTTCAGTCAGTTACTTGACGCCGTTAAAAATGACGTCACCAAGGTGCTCATGACCGTCAAGGTGCAATCCAACGAACAATTGGAACAGGCAGCTGAGGATATGGAGAGTCGCGGTGAAAGCATAGCCAATGTGACCTATATAGCACCTACTGAAACCGGTGAAGTTGAAACCATTACCGACGACGAAACCTTCAGAAAGAAATCGACCATTCCGGGCGGAAACGTTCCCCGTGTCGGTCGCAATGAGCTGTGTCCTTGTGGCAGTGGCAAAAAGTACAAACACTGCCACGGTAAGCTGGCCTGAGGCAAGTTCGCGCCAAATCAATGGGCCCTGGTTTATTGCCACGGCCCTTTTTTTGGGATGAGTTTTGGATAATCTGATCCTGATTTGAAAGAAAAGTATGTCTGTTAATTTGTCTGCCCCCAACCCTGACGAGCTTTATCCGATCGCCGGCGTGCGCATCGGCGTGACTGAAGCCGGCATTCGCAAAGCCCAGCGCAAGGATTTGACCGTGGTGCTGATCGATCCGGGTGCTTCGGTGTCGGGTGTTTTCACACAGAACCGGTTTTGTGCAGCGCCGGTGCAGCTGTGCAGGCAACATCTTGCCAGCGGTGTCGGCATTCGGGCCTTGCTGATCAATACCGGCAATGCCAATGCAGGTACGGGTGAAGATGGACGCGCCCGAGCCCTGGGCACGTGTCTGACGCTGGCGCGCAAGCTCGACATCTCTGCGGCGCAAGTGCTGCCCTTTTCCACCGGTGTCATCATGGAAACCCTGCCGGTTGAGCGGATTGAGGCCGGGCTGGACGGCGCTCTGGCAGACGTGCGAGAAGACAACTGGTTGCGTGCCGCCGAGGGCATCATGACCACCGACACCGTGGCCAAAGCATTTGGAACGCAGGTGCTGATTGGTGGCGCGTTGGTGAGCATCACCGGCATCAGCAAAGGTGCGGGCATGATTCGGCCCAATATGGCCACCATGCTGGGTTTCATGGCGACCGACGCCTGTGTCAGTCAGGCTGTGATGCAGCAACTGGCGACAGAACTGGCTGAGGGTTCTTTCAATCGGGTGACGGTCGATGGTGATACCTCCACCAATGACTCGTTTGTGGTGATCGCCACCAACAAAGCAAGGCATCCAACGATTGAATCGCTGGACAGTGTTGACGGACGAGCCCTCAAAGGCGCCATGCTGGGCGTGGCCCAGCAACTGGCGCAAGCCATCGTGCGCGATGGCGAAGGCGCGACAAAATTTATCACGCTCAAGGTGGAAGGTGGCAAGACCCAGTTTGAGTGTCGCCAGGTGGCGTATGCCATTGCCCATTCGCCGCTGGTGAAGACGGCTTTTTTTGCCAGCGATCCCAACCTGGGGCGCATCCTGGCTGCGGTCGGCTACGCGGGGATCAGCGATCTGGATCAGACGCGCATCGACCTGTACCTGGACGAGGTGCATGTGGCCACTCAGGGTGGCCGCCATCCGGCCTACCGGGAAGAAGAGGGTCAGCGCGTCATGAAGCAGAGCGAAATTACAGTGCGGGTGCTGCTGGGGCGGGGTGATGCGGCTGATACGGTCTGGACCTGTGACCTGAGTCACGACTATGTAACGATCAACGCGGACTACCGCTCGTGAACGAGAAGTTTGAGCACCTGCTGGCGCGTGCTGAGCAGCTGATCGGCCGGATTGAATCGGTGCTGCCACACGCGCTGACGCCGCCTGATTGGGCAGCAGGCTTTGCCTATCGCTACCGCAAGCGCAGCGCTGGCCACGGTGTGCTGGAGCCCGTGCGGCATGTGGGCGCCATGCGGCTGTCCGACTTGAAAGAAGTTGAGCCGCAAAAGGAAAAGATTCGGCGTAACACCCTGCAGTTCGTCAACGGCCAGCCGGCCAACAATGTGCTCCTGACGGGGGCCCGCGGTACGGGCAAGTCGTCTTTGATCAAAGCCTGTTTGAACGAATATGCGCAGCGCGGCTTGCGCCTGATTGAGGTCGACAAAGCAGATTTGGTTGATCTGCCCGATATTGTGGACGTGGTGTCGGATCGGCCTGAGAAATTCATCGTGTTTTGCGACGACCTGAGCTTTGAAGACGGTGAGCCGGGTTACAAAGCGCTCAAGTCGATCCTGGATGGCTCGGTGGCCGCCACGACCGCCAATATTCTGATTTACGCCACCAGCAACCGGCGCCATCTGTTGCCGGAATACATGCGCGAAAACCTGAGCTACAGCCACACCGATGACGGCGAAGTGCATCCGGGTGAGGGCGTGGAAGAAAAAATTTCGCTCTCAGAGCGGTTTGGCTTGTGGGTCAGCTTTTATCCCTTTAACCAGGATGAGTATCTGGCCATCGTGGCGCAGTGGTTGAGCTCGTTCGGTGTCGCTGCACCAGCGATTGATGCCGCCCGGCCAGACGCCCTGGTCTGGGCCTTGGAGCGAGGCTCACGCAGCGGCCGGGTGGCCTACCAGTTTGCGCGTGACTATGCGGGCACCCATGTCGCTGCGGCATGAGCAGCGCGATGCTGGTCGCTGACGCCGCGCTGCCGCGCGAAGGGGGTGCTGATCGCCCTGTTGTTGATGTCGCGGTTGGCGTGTTGATCCGCCCTGATGGTCATTTTTTGCTCACTTCCCGGCCAGTGGGTAAAGTGTATGCAGGCTACTGGGAGTTTCCGGGGGGCAAGCTGGAAGCGGGAGAAACGGTGGCGCAGGCCCTGCTGCGCGAATTGCAGGAAGAGCTCGGCATCAGCATTGGCCCGGTTACGCCGTGGCGCGTTGAAATGGTGGACTATCCACACGCGCTGGTGCGTTTGAACTTTTGTAAGGTTTTCAGCTGGAGGGGCGATTTGCAGATGCGTGAAGCGCAATTGTTTGCGTGGCAACAGTTGCCGGTGCAGGTGGCACCCGTATTGCCCGGCACGGTGCCGGTTCTGCAATGGCTGGCCGATGAGCGGGGTTTCAAGAATGCTACTTATTTAGTAGCTACTTAAGCTTATTGGACGGGGGCTACAGCCCGATTTCTTATAAATTTATTGAAGTGGCTCAGCACCATCCGGTTGATCTTCTGGCAGGCTGGTGGTCGGCACACGAAAGCTTTCACTGGCCCAGGCGCCAAAATCAATATTTTTACAACGTTCGCTGCAAAAAGGCCGGAACGGATTGGAGACCGCGTAAATACTCTTGCCACCGCAGCTTGGGCACAGGACGATCTTGGGCTGTGCTGGCGGCGTTTCTTTGGCAGATTTCATGATGAGCACAAGGCGAGTTCAAAAGTGGCATCTTCGCTGCTTGCATGCAGCCGGTCATCGTCCCCCTGACGCATCAGCCGGATCGACACCATGAGACGATTGCCACTGATTTCCGGAATCAAGCCAAGCGTCGCGTCCAGGGCCAGTCGCAAAAGCTGAAAAGTGCGCCCCTGGGGCAAGTTCTGCTGAAATTGCCCGCCATTGGTGATCACTTTTTGTGGCGTACCAGAGTCACGCAGGAGCTTGAGCAACAATTGAATCGAGTCAGCCAGCGGCGTTAACGTGGCGATCCACCGCGCCAGATCCTGCTGGCGTTGGCCCCCTGTTTTGTGTTGCCATGCATAGTAGGCCGGCAGGTCGAACTCACAGGTTCCACCCGGAATCCCGACGCGGCTGCGGATGCTCATGAGCCAGTCGTTGTCGTTCAGCGATTGCCCGGCTTTGCCGGGCAGGCTGTTCATGGCCTGGAAACTGTTTTCCAACTGCGCAACGATCTCGTTGAGTACATCTTCGGCAATGGCAGGGTTGCCCCGATAGCCATCCAGAGTGTGTTTTTGCTTGTCCAGGTCTTTGAGCACGTCGGACTTGAGGTCAGCGCGGGCGCCGACATCCATGATCTCGAATAGGGTGGAGAGCGCGAAGTGGTGATCCAGCGCTGACTCGCGCGAGACCAACTCTCTCAGCCGAAGAAACAGATGTTCGAGCCGTAAATAGGTGCGGATGCGCTCGTTAAAAGGGTATTCGTAAAGGATCACGCTGATTGTTTTTGGTTGAGGCTTAACTGCTCGGATGATAGCCCGAAGTGACGTGAGACTTGATCGACCTCCGCGGCCAAAGCCACAAGCGACAGGCGGTCATTGAAAATAACCGCATCTGCAGCACCCAGGCGGTGCGCCCGGCTGGATTGCGCGGCGATGATTTTCTCCACTTCGTCTCGGGTCAGGTCACTGCGGGCCATGACCCGGCTAATCTGGGTGGCAGGCGTGCAATCCACCACCAGCACCCAATCGAGTTTTTCGCGCCAGGTGGTGGATTCAACCAGCAGCGGAACATCAAAGACGATGCAGGGGTGACCCTGGCTTGCCGCCAGCAGCGTCTGTTGCTGTGTTTCCTGTCGAACCAGCGGGTGGATGATGGCTTCGAGGCGTTGCCGGGCCGTGGCGTCGGAGTAGGCCAGCACGCGCATTTTTTCCCGATCCATGGCACCCGTCGAGGTGATGAAATCCGGGCCAAAAGTTGCCGCAATCATGGGGATGGCCGGTCCGTTCGGCGCGGTCAGATCGCGTGCAATCGCATCGGCGTCCACCACGGCTGCGCCAAGTCCAGCCAGCAGGCGCGCCACGGTGCTTTTGCCGCTGCCAATGCCGCCGGTCAGTCCGAGCCGGACAAGCCCACACATGACCTAGAGCCCCAGCACGCGAAGAATCGAGCCGGGGCCAAAAATCATAGCAGTCAAGCCTGAGCCGACCAGAAAAGGTCCGAAAGGAATGTAGCCACCTTCACGCAGCCCGCTGGAGAACTTCATGGTGATGCCAATCACCGCGCCAATCACTGAAGCCATCAAAATGATGGGCACCAGCGCCTGCCAACCGAACCAGGCACCCAGTGCAGCAAACAGCTTGAAGTCGCCAAAACCCATGCCTTCCTTGCCGGTAACGAGCTTGAAGGCCCAATAAATCAGCCACAGTGACACATAACCCGCCACAGCGCCCCAAAGCGCTGCTGGTAGCGCGACGGGTGTCCATTGCAGCGCAGCCGCAATCAAGCCTGCCCAGAGCAGCGGCAAGGTGATGTCATCGGGCAACAGCGTGGTGTCCCAATCGATGCAGCCCAAAGCCAGCATGGTGGCGCCGAAACCGCACCAGACCAGGGCCGTGGCCGTGGCGCCCCACGTCCAGCCACAGTAAAAAAACAGGGCAGCCGTTGCCAGTTCCACCAGCGGGTAACGCAAGCTAATAGATGCTCCGCAGTTTGAGCACTTTCCCCGCAAAAAGATATAACTGAACACCGGAACGTTTTCATACCAACGGATTTGATGGCCGCACTTCAGGCAGCGCGAGCGTGGTACCGCCAGATTGAACTTCTCTGCCGACGTCGTTTCTTTACCGGTCATTTCGGCGCACTCGGCTTTCCATTGCGCTTCCAGCATGACCGGTAGCCGGTAAATCAGCACATTGAGAAAGCTGCCGACCAACAGGCCCAGAATGCCAAGAAGGGTTGCGTCAAACCATGTTGAAGCCAGCATCAGACCACCTGACCCAGTTTGAAGATGGGCAGGTACATGGCCACCACAATGCCGCCAATCACGGTACCCAGAATCACAATGATGATGGGCTCCATCAGGCTTGAGATGCCTGCCACCATGTCATCGACCTCGGCCTCGTAAAAATCTGCCGCCTTGCCGAGCATGTGATCAATCGAGCCCGATTCTTCACCAATGGAACACATCTGCAAGACCATGGATGGAAAGAGATTGGTATTGGTCATGGCCACAGTGAGTGCCGTGCCGGTCGAGACTTCTTGCTGGATTTTTTTGGTGGCAATCTCATAGACCGAATTGCCGGCTGCGCCGCCCACGGAATCAAGTGCTTCCACCAGCGGCACACCGGCGGCGAACATGGTGGACAAGGTACGCGTCCAGCGGGCAATGCATGATTTGTCGACCAGAACCCCAAAAATGGGCATCTTGAGCATGATGCGGTCCATCACGTGCTGCATCTTTTCGTTGCGCCGCCAAGCCTGCATGAAAAAATAAAAGCCGCCAAAAAGACCGCCAAAAATCAACCACCAATACTTGACGAAAATTTCGCTGATGGCAATCACCGCCAGCGTGGGTGCTGGCAGATCGGCGCCGAAATTCGAGAACACCTCCTTGAAGGCCGGCACGACAAAAATCATGATCACGGCCGTGACCACAAAAGCGACCACCAGGACCGAAATCGGATACATCAAGGCCGACTTGATTTTGGACTTGATGGCCTCGGTTTTTTCCATGTAAACCGCCAACCGGTCGAGCAGCTGGTCGAGAATACCGGCGGATTCCCCGGCCTCGATCAAATTGCAATAGAGGTTATCGAAATACAGCGGGAATTTGCGAAAGGCAACACTCAATGAGGTTCCGGTTTCAACATCGGTACGAATGTCGTTGAGCAGTTTGGTGACGCTGGGGTTGGGGTTGCCGCGCCCGACGATGTCAAAGGCTTGCAGCAGCGGCACGCCGGCCTTCATCATGGTGGCGAGTTGACGCGTGAAGATGGCGAGATCTTTGGGTTTGATGGATCTGCCAGCGCGCATCCGGCGCTTCTTGATCTTGGTCGGCATGACGCCCTGGCGTCGCAGCATCGCCTGAACCTGGTTCTCGCCGACCGCCCGGGTCTCCCCTCGCACCTGCTTGCCGTTGCGGTCTTTGCCTTCCCACTCAAAAACAAAGTCTTTGGTGCTTTTTGACTTTTCAGTTGCCATAGGTCTCTTCAATTAAGGGATCATTCGTTCGTCACGGCGAGCACTTCTTCGAGCGAAGTCAGGCCCAATTTGGCTTTTTGCAGCCCGGCTTGCCGCAGCGAGCGCACACCTTCGCGCTTGGCTTGCTCGGCGATCTCGAGCGCGCTGCCATCGCGCAGGATGATGCGTTGAATCTCTTCGCTGACAGGCATGACCTGGTAAAGACCCACGCGTCCTTTGTAACCGTTGTTGCACATGGAGCAACCCACCGCTCGGTAGCTGACCCAGGGCGCCTGGAATTCATCGTCCTGGTAACCGGCATCAATCAAGGCCTTTCTGGGAATTTCGATCGGGGTTTTGCAATTCGGGCACAGGCGCCGTGCGAGCCGCTGCGCCGTAATCAGGATCACGCTGGACGCAATGTTGAAGGGTGCAATACCCATGTTGCGCATCCGCGTCAGTGTGGTGGGTGCGTCGTTGGTATGGAGCGTGGAAAGCACCAGATGACCGGTCTGGGCAGCCTTGATGGAGATGTCAGCCGTTTCAAGATCACGAATTTCACCGACCATGATGATGTCGGGGTCTTGCCGCAGAAATGATTTGAGCGCGACCGCAAAGGTGAGTCCGGCCTTCTCGTTAACGTTAACCTGGTTGACGCCCGGTAAATTGATTTCGCAAGGGTCTTCGGCCGTGGCGATATTGACCCCCGGCTTGTTCAGCATGTTCAGGCAGGTATACAGCGAAACCGTTTTGCCCGAGCCGGTTGGCCCTGTGACCAGGATCATGCCGTACGGACGTCGAATGGCATGCAACAGCCTTTCTTTTTCTTCGGGCTCGTAACCCAGTGCTTCAATGCCCAGCTTGGCGCTGCTCGGGTCCAGTATGCGAATCACAATTTTTTCGCCGAACAGCGTGGGCAAGGTGCTGACCCGGAAGTCGATCACCCGTTCCGGGCCGATCTTCAGTTTCATCTTGCCGTCTTGCGGTACGCGCTTTTCAGAGATATCCATTCTGGAAATCACCTTGATGCGCGACGCCAATTTGTCCTTGATGGCAATCGGGGGCGAGGCGATCTCTCTCAGTTCTCCGTCAATGCGGAAACGGACACGGTAGTTGTGCTCATACGGTTCAAAGTGCAGATCGGATGCGCGCATGCTGAAAGCGTCCAGCAGCATCTTGTGTAAAAACTTGACAACCGGCGCGTCTTCAACTTCGGAGCTTGACGTGTCGGGGCTTTCCGTCAGGGCTTCTGTCGAAACCTCATCGAACTCGAAGTCATCCCCAATGATGTGGTCCATCGTTTCCGACGCGGTGGTTGCGTTGGCGGTGACCAGTTGCAACAGCTTGTCGTATTCGGCAACGACCCAATCAACGCCCAGCTGGGTGGCAAACTTGATCTTTTCAGCCGCCTGGCTGTCGGAGGGATCAGCGGTAGCAACGATCAGACGGTTATTTCGTTTGCTCAAAACCACCACGCGGTAGTCATGGCAGATCTTTCCATCCAACAGGCCTTTGGGCAGGCGTTGCGGGTCAATGGCTGCCATGTCCACCAACGGTGCTGCATAGGCTGAAGACATGGTGTGCGCCAGGTCAGAAGCCGACACGGCCCCCGAGCCGGTGAGCTCGGCAATAAAGCTGGTATGGGCGCTCTGGGCTTTGCGGTAGATTTCTTCCGCGGACTTCTGCCCCAGTTTCCCCGCCAGGATGAGGGCGCGGCCTAAGCCCGAAAGGGCTGTGGCGGGTGATTCACGAGGCGAGGTGTCGACAGCAGTCATAGAGCGAGAATGTACTACGACAGGAAGTGATTTATTGAATCAGCGCCGAATGATTGTTCGATGCAATCGAAAGGCAGCCAAATCAGGCGGTGGCTCTGGCGCTGCTTCAGGAATGAACCCTGGCTATGACCCCGGTTCGGCTGTGCGTCTGTAGATGAGCACGTCTTCGTACCGGTCTGCCGGGTGGCGCATGGTGCTGTGAAAGTTCCAGTGCGTCAGGTCAACGACAGTCGACAGAGATGGCGCTGCATCCTTGTCCACGATCATCCAGGGGCAACGGCTGTCCGAGCCGGCCGGTCGTAGTGCCAGATGGCCATGAAATTGAAAAGCGGCGATCTGGCTGCGGCTCAGTCCATATATTTCAACGCAGCGCGGTTGATGCTGAAAAATGACCAGGGTGCGACGCACCAGCGGGGCGTAGCTGCGGGCAAAGTCGAGCAAGGGCAGCCACAAGGTCATCAGGAGCAGCCAGCACAGCGCCGCGCCACCGGCTGGCAAAACCAGGCTTTTCCAGATGGCCGCCCGGTGTCGGCCGACTCGCCACTTCACCAGCCAGGCCCACGCCAATGTGGCGCCAGCAGCTATCAAAAAAGGTACAAAGGAGAAGCTGTGTTCAAAGCCGGGCAGCAGTCGCGCGACGTTGGCAGCGGGTTGCCTGGGCACGCCGGTTTGCAGGGCGATCCACACGACCCAGATGGTCAAAGCGCAACCCGAGAAAAATAACAGGGTGAACCAATCAATCAGCGACGCCACGCTACGGCGCAATGTGGGCAGGGCAAATGCAGCCAGCGTTGCCAATGCGGGCAGGGCCAGTAACAAGGACCGATCGGCCGAGCTGGTGGTCAGTGTGGCGCCGATGGCAACGCCTGCAAACCACAGCGGCAGCGCCAGATGGCGGCTGGGCATGCCCACACGAATCAGTTGATGGCGCCAGCGCCACAAGGTCCACAAGGCCAGCGGCCAGGCGGGCCAGGTGAACCACAGCAGCAGGCGCCCAAGGTTGCGCCACGTTGTCCAGTTGGCATGGGGCAGATCAATGCGCCAGCGCCACAAGTCCAGCCCGGTGGCCAGCAGAGCGACCAGCAGCGTGGCTATTGCTATTGCCCCGGCGGCCAAAATGGCCGCGCGCCGCGCAATGCTTTGTTCGTTGGAGCGATCCAGCAGCTGAATCAGGGCGCCGCCGCCGCCCAACAGCACGGCCATGCTGGGAGCCCCCGACAGGGCCAGACCCGCCAGACCGAGCACGCCGGCGATGGCGGGCGTTAATGTGCGGTAGGGCAGGGCGGCCAGCGCGTACAGAGCGAGCGCCGTAAAACAGAGCTGCGCCAACGCAGGCGTGGTTTCATGTGACAACTGGGCCAGGCCCAGGCAGGCGATGAAAGCCAGCAAGCCGCCGTCGGCCATGGCCCTCGCATAGTCCGTCGGCCTGGCCTCTCCGCCAAATGCAAAGGCAACCGGTTGGGCCTCGGGGTTGTGTGCCAGGTAATAAGTGCCATACCAAGTGGCGACCAGGGCCAGCGTCAGTAACAAGCCAAACGGGATGCGCGCCGCAAAATCGGGTGCGAACCAGGCTGGCGCGAGTTGCATGGCCCAGGCGCCAAGCCAATAAGGCAGCAGTGCATCGACCTCGGGTGACAAACCCATCAGCTGCGGCGACAGCCATGCGGTGCCGCCACGCGCCAGTTCGGCCATATAGCCAAAGGCGGATATGTCGGCCGTTTTCCAGGGCCCGCGGCCCAGCAAGCCCGGCAATACATAGGCGATGCAAAACAAAAACAAAGCAACGCGGGGCAAACGCTGCACGGCGCCTTGGGCGACGATGGCGGGGGTGGTTTGATTCACGCTAGTTTGATGAACAAAAAAGGCAGCGCGGGTAACCCGGGCTGCCTTTTGGAAGAAGCGTTTGCCAGTTTATTCGGCGACTGCGGCAACTGCGGCTTTGGCCTTGCCAAAACGGTTGCGGAAGCGCTCGACACGGCCACCCATGTTGTCCACAGATTTTTGTGTGCCGGTGTAGAAAGGATGCGATTCGCTGGAGGTATCGAGCTTGTACAGCGGCAGTTCGCGACCATCTTCCATCTTGATCATCTCTTTGGCATTAGCGCAAGAGCGGGTTACGAACTTGAAGCCATTGGACGTGTCCAGGAAACAAATTTCGCGGTAATTGGGGTGAATGTTTGCTTTCATATCTTCTCCATCAGTTGCGTTAGCCGCGTCAGCCCTTGTGCAAACCATTGCGCAATTAAAAGCCCGTCGTACTTGTCGCGTAGAACCGCAAATTATAGCCTAGCCGCCGCGCCGGGCCGCCCCAAGCAAGGCTGAGCCCCCTCGGGGGCAGCGCAGCACACGCAGTGGCCAAGCGTGGGGGGCCATATCTTTAGCCGCCGCGGCGCATCATGTCAAAGAATTCGCTGTTGTTCTTGGTGGCGCGCATTTGCTTGAGCACCATTTCCATCGACTCGATTTCATCCATGTTGTAGAGAAACTGGCGCAGGATGCGGGTTTTTTGCAAAATATCGGGGGCCAGCAACAGCTCTTCGCGCCGGGTGCCGCTGCGGTTGAGCTGGATCGACGGGAACACGCGTTTTTCGTACAGGCGGCGGTCCAGGTGGATTTCACTGTTGCCGGTGCCCTTGAATTCTTCAAAAATTACTTCGTCCATGCGGCTGCCGGTGTCGATCAGTGCCGTGGCAATGATGGTCAGCGAGCCGCCTTCTTCCACGTTACGGGCTGCGCCCAGGAAGCGCTTGGGGCGCTGCAGCGCGTTGGAGTCGACGCCACCGGTCAAAACCTTGCCGGAAGATGGCACGACGTTGTTGTAGGCGCGCGCCAGGCGCGTGATGGAGTCCAGCAGGATGACGACGTCTTTTTTCAGCTCGACCAAGCGTTTGGCGCGCTCGATCACCATCTCGGCCACGTGCACGTGGCGGGCAGCGGGTTCGTCAAAGGTGGAGGCGATCACTTCGCCTTTCACGGTGCGCTGCATCTCGGTGACCTCTTCGGGACGCTCGTCGACCAGCAGCACCATCATGTGGATTTCGGGATAGTTGGCGGCAATCGCGTGGGCAATGTGCTGCATCATCACCGTTTTGCCGCTTTTGGGCGGCGCCACCAGCAGGGCGCGCTGGCCTTTGCCAATCGGCGCGATGATGTCGATGATGCGACCGGTGATGTTTTCGTCGGTCTTGATGTCTTGCTCGAGCCGCATTTGCTTGTTGGGAAACAGCGGCGTCAGGTTCTCAAACATCACTTTGTGTTTGTTTTCTTCGGGCCCGCCGCCGTTGACTTTTTCAAGCTTGTTCAGGGCAAAGTAGCGCTCGCCGTCTTTGGGCGTGCGCACCTCGCCTTCAATCATGTCGCCGGTGTGCAGGTTGAAGCGGCGCACCTGGCTCGGGCTGATGTAAATGTCGTCTGTGGAGGCGGTGTAGCTGGTGTCGGGGCTGCGCAAAAAACCAAAACCGTCGGGCAGGATTTCCAGCACGCCATCGGCAAAGATCTGCTCACCAGCGCGGGCGCGCTTTTTGATAATGGCAAACATCAGCTCTTGCTTGCGCATGCGTCCGGTGTTTTCAATCTCAAGCTCTTCAGCTTGCTTGAGGACTTCTGACACGTGCAGTGCCTTGAGTTCGTTTAAGTGCATGGAATGGCCAGGTAGGGGAATTGAACGAAATACAGGGGGGGTTTGGGTGAGGCGGATTGCAATCCTCAGCCTCAATGTTCTAAACCGGGAACTCGAACTGACTCTGGATGGGAGTCAGTGAACTGGTTGTAATTATGACAGGAAAAAAATGCAGTCTTCAAGCCCTGTCAAGACTGATCTGGAAAAGCTTGAATTGTTACGGACAGAGCTTGTTCACTTCGGGTAACTGCGGTCTGTCCCGCAAGGTTTCAGTTTAGTTGAGGACAGAGCTTGCCCGCTGCGTGTGGCGGCGGTCTGTCCCGCAATGCTTCAGGCTAGTTGCTGGTCAATAAAAGCCGTCATCTGCGACTTGCTCATGGCGCCGACTTTGGTCGCGGCGAGCTGCCCATCCTTGAACAGCATCAGGGTGGGAATGCCGCGAATGCCGAATTTGGCCGGAATATCACGGTTTTCATCAACGTTCATCTTGGCAATTTGCAGTTTGCCTTCGTAACTGGTCGCTATTTCTTCCAGAATGGGCGCGATCATCTTGCAAGGGCCACACCACTCGGCCCAGTAGTCCACCAGCACGGGCTGCGTTGATTTCAGCACATCGGTTTCAAAAGAGGCGTCGGACACATGTTTGATAAGTTCGCTGGCCATGATGGTTCCTTAGTTAGTTGAGGACAGAGCTGATTCACTGCGTGTAATTGCGGTCTGTCCCGCAAGGTTTCAGTCTCGGTATGGGTTACATGTAAAGTGGGGAAATTGTGACAGAAACCAAGCCCCTGCATCGTTAATCAAAATCCTATGGCTGAAATAGCAAAAAACCATCCTGTTGATCAGGCATGGGACCGTGTCATGGGTCAAATCCGCGGCGAAATGGCGGCGCGCGGGGTGCATGCGTCACGCACGGTGGTGCTGTTGCCGTACGCCCAACTGATGCAGGAAGCCCGCAGCGCCTGGCTGCGCGGGTTGGAGGGCGCCCAGCCAGGCGTCAACTCGCCCGCACATTTTTTGCCCCGTTTCGAGACCAGTATGAACTGGACCCGCAGCCTGGGTGGCTTTGAGCCCGGCCCGGACGATCTGCAACTCGATTGCGCGCGCGATGTGCTGACGGCGGCTTCTTTGCTGGCCCGCGCGGGCTTGGCCCCGTATCAAAACCTGTTGGCGGCGCGCCTGATGGAAGCCGCCTGGAGTCTGGCCCGGCTTGCCGCTGCCGTGCCGCCGCTGGCGCGCGCGCAGTGGGGTCTGCGCCTGGACAGTCTGTTGGCTAGCGGCCTGGACGCGCCGGTGCTGGCCTTGGAAGCCGCGCTGGCACGGGTCGCGCTGGCCTGGGTGGCCAGCTCAAGTTATCCGTCCGATCGGCTGTTTGCGGCCCGGCCTGACTTGCTGGTGGTGCTGCAAGGTTTTCAGAGCGAACCGCTGGCGCTGGTCTTGCAGCACGAACTCGGTGAGCGGGTCGTCGTGCTGGCGCTGCAGCAGGAACGCGCCCCAACAGGCGCTACAGCAGGCGCGGACACGGTGGCGCTGCACGCGGCCCAGGACGCCGAAGACGAAGCGCAGCGCGCGGGTGCCTGCGTGCTGGCCCACTTGGCGGCGGGGCGCTCGCCGGTGGCGCTGGTGGCGCAGGATCGGGTGCTGACGCGCCGGGTCCGCGCCATGCTGGGAGAGCGCGGCGTGGCCGTGCGCGACGAAACCGGCTGGACGCTGTCGACCACCCGCGCTGCCGCCGCACTGATGAGTCTGCTGCGCGCTTGCGCCTGGGACGCCAGCACCGATGTGGTGCTTGACTGGTTGAAAAACGCGCCGGCGTTTGACCCGCAACTGGTGACGCAGGCCGAGGCCAGTTGGCGCCGCGGCGCTGTGCGCGAGTGGCGCGCGGTGCCGCGCGGTGACGCCTTGCAGCGCCCGGTACAGGCGCTGCGCGACAGTCTGCAATCCGGGCGGCCGCTGGCGCGCTGGCTGGTCGATCTGCGCGCCGTGCTGCAAAGCGCGGGCCAATGGACGGGCTTGACGCAAGACGCTGCCGGGCAAGCGGTGCTGCAGGCCCTGCGCTTGCATGAGGGGGCGCATACCGAGTTTGCGGATGTGGCCGTGCGCATGAGTCAGAGCGAGTTCACGGCGTGGGTCAGCCAGTCGTTGGAGGCGGCCAGTTTCTTGCCAGAGCATCCGGAGAAATCAGCGCCGGGTCAGGTCGTGATCCTGCCCTTGAGCCAGTTACTGGGTCGCCCGCTGGCGGCGGTGGTGCTGCCCGGCTGCGACGACGTGCGCTTGCCGATGTCACCCGAACCCACCGGCCCGTGGACCCCAACCCAACGCGCGCTGCTCGGTCTGCCCGCGCGCGCGCAACTGGCCGCTGCCAGCCGCGCGGCCTGGCAGTACGCCTTGCAGTTTCCCCATGTGGATGTGTTGTGGCGCCAGAGCGAAGGCGGCGAGCACCTGATGGCCAGCGGCTTTGTGCAGGAACTGCAGCTCAGCCAGATCGGTGCCCTTGCGCCTGACCCGCGGCCGCTGCGCGCGCTCACGGCCAAGCCTGGCGCCATGCCGAGCCCGAAGGGCGATGCGCTGGCCTTGACCCGGCTCTCCAGCACGGCTTATGAAGACCTGCGCCGCTGCCCGTACCGGTTCTTTGCCTTGCGCCAGCTCAAGCTGCAGGAGTCGGATGAACTCGACACCGAACTTGGCAAGCGCGACTTCGGCAACTGGCTGCACAGCGTGCTCAAGCTCTTTCATGAAGCATTAAATGAGTCTCCAGCCCCCGATTTGATTGGTCGGGTAGCTCTGATTAATAGAGCGGCTGAACAGGCGACACTGGCGCTGGGTTTGTCCAGCAGCGAATTTTTGCCGTTCGCCGCCGCCTGGCCGCGGGTGCGCGCGGGCTACCTGGAGTGGCTGGCTGGGCACCAGGCCAGCGGCGCCGCCTTTGTCGCCGCCGAGCGCTGGCGGGAAGCCCCGCTCGGCCACCTGACCCTGGTTGGCAAGATTGACCGTATCGATCGCCTGCAGGACGGCAGCGCCCTGGTGATCGACTACAAAACCGAACCGCGTGCCGGCACCGCCCAGCGCATCAAGGACGCGCTGGAAGACACCCAACTCGCGTTTTATGCGGCGCTGCTGGGTGATGACACCTTGGCGGCGGCTTATGTGAATGTGGGTGAAAAGGATGGCACCAAGAGTTATGCCCAGCCCGACGTGGTGGCCTTGCGCGACTTGCTGCTGGAGGGAATTGCCACGGACATGGCGCGGATTGCTGATGGTGCGCCGATGGCGGCGATGGGGGAGGGCAAGGCGTGCGAGTTTTGCGCTGCGCGGGGACTGTGTCGTAAAGATTTTTGGGATGTCGTATGAGTTCTGTTTTTTGTGATTTTCCCCCCACTCACACCCCCCCGCCCCTCTCTCGCCCCGCCGGGCGAAAGAGGGGAGCCTCATTTGGCCGCGTCCTGGAAGGTGGGAAAAAAGAGCTCGTGTGCACGCTGGCCCCGAAGTGGCTGCAACCCCTGTCGAAACCGATTAGCCGGTTCAAGGCCAACGTGCCATCGCGCGTTTATTTCCCACCTTCCAGGATGCGGCCAAATGTGGCTGTTAGCTCCCTTTCCGCCCCGGCGGGGGTGGAGAGGGTTGGGGTGAGGGGGGGAATACAACGCCTAAAAAATAGAAATGCCGCCAATAACCGGGTTGACGGATCAAGCAATGCAGACCGAATTGCATCGGAACCATGCAATAAGGAACCCAAAAATGCCTGACTCTCAACCCGCCCCGGCCTATGAGCACAACGGCCAGCTCATCAGTGCCGAGGCTTTCTACTCAATAGCCTGCGACCCGCGCCGCAGTGTTGCGGTAGAGGCTTGCGCCGGGGCCGGCAAGACCTGGATGCTGGTGTCGCGCATCGTGCGCGCTCTGCTCGATGGGGTGGATGCGTCGAGTGGCGAGTTGCGGGTGCAGCCGCATGAGATTTTGGCCATCACCTTCACCAAGCGGGCGGCCAGCGAGATGCGCGAGCGGCTGTATCAATGGCTGGCAGAGTTTGCAGTGGCCGATCGCGCCACCCTGCTCAAGGAGCTGACGTTGCGTGGAGTTTTAGATAAAAATGAGCTCCAGCCCCCGTCCATGCTGCCTGAGCAGCTATCAAAGTTGTATCAAAATATCTTGCGCAGCGGCCGCCAGGTGCAGGTGCGCACTTTCCACAGCTGGTTTGCTGCCTTGCTGCGCAGTGCGCCGCTGGCGGTTTTGCAGCAGATGGAGCTGCCTGCCAACTACCAGTTGCTGGAGGACGACGCACCCGCCAAAGCCTTGGTCTGGCGGCGTTTTTATGCCGCGCTGCTGCGCCCGGCGCAAGCCCAGGTCGACGGCGTCGAGTGGGGTGGTGATGGGCCCGATGAATCGTCCGGTTCTACCCTGCAAGCCGATTACGAGGCGGTGGTGTTTGACTACGGCCGCGCGCAGACCGACAAAGCCTTGCAAACCGCGCTCGACAAGCGCACCGAGTTTGCCCTGGCCGATGCGCAACAGGTGGTACTGCGCTCGGTGCTGCCGTTTGGCACGCAATTCCCCGAGTTTGCTGGTTTAGGCACGCCCGATGATTTTTTGCGCGACCAGCCGCAGCGCTGGCAAGTCCTGCTGGCTGCGGCACGGGCCTTGGGTGGCGCCAGTGCCAAGACGTTTTCTGCCAAAGGGGTGGAGCTTGAAATGGCGCTCTCGACCGGTGACCTGTCGGCCGCGTTTGCCGCCTTGCTGACCGACAAGGACGCGCCGCGCAAGTTCAGCGAGAAGATGGCCGGCATTGAGGCCGTGCGCGAGGCCCAAGACCTGGTGCTGCGCGTGGTGGCGGCCCGCTTGCAACACGCGGCCTGGACTTATCAGCAACGCATGGCGCGCCTGACCCGGGCGCTGCTGAAAGAGTTTGCGGCCGTCAAACGGGAGCACGGCTGGGTCGACATGAACGACGTGGAACGCGCCGCGCTGGTGATGCTCAGTGACCCGGTGCTCTGCGGCTGGGTGCAGGAGCGGCTCGATGCGCGCATCAAACACCTGCTGATCGACGAGTTTCAGGACACCAACCCGCTGCAGTGGCAGGCGCTCAAGTCTTGGCTCAGTGGCTACGCGGGAGCGGGCGGGGGGGCAAGCGGTGGCGCTGGCGCCACGGCGCCCCGTGTGTTCATCGTGGGTGACCCCAAGCAGAGCATTTACCGCTTTCGCCGCGCCGAGCCGCAAGTATTCAAGGCGGCCAAAGCCTTTGTGCGCGACGGTTTGAACGGCGATCTGCTCAGTTGCGACCACACCCGGCGCAACGCCACCGGGGTCATCGCCGTCGTGAACGCCGTCATGACGCAGGCGGCGCGGGCCGATGGCTACGAGGGGTTCAGAGCGCATACCACCAGCGCCTCCGAGCTGGGACTGGTTTGCAAGCTGCCGCCGATTGCCAGGCCAGAGCGTCTGGCGGGGGCCGCATCCAGCGGCGATGACGCCGAAGGGGGCGGGACGGCCAGCGCCGGCTGGCGTGACAGCCTGAGCACACCGCGCGAACTGCCGGAGGAAACCCTGCGCACCCTGGAGGCGCGCCAGGCGGCGCACTGGATTGCGCAGCAGTTGGCCAACGCAGAGACGCCGGGGCGTGGCCTGCAAGCGGCCGATGTCATGGTGCTGTCACGCAAGCGCGCGGGCTTGCTGCCCTTGCAGTTGGAGTTGCGCAAGTTGCACATCGCGGCCCAAATTGGCGAGAAAACCAATCTCATTGACTGCTGCGAAGTGCAGGACCTGGTGGCCCTGCTGGACGTGTTGGTGTCGCCCCGGCACGACCTGTCGCTGGCGCGGGTGCTCAAGTCGCCCTTGTTTGACATGCCGGACGCTGCGCTGGTGCAGTTGGCGCAATTGGTGCGGGCACAGTCGCCGCCGCCCACAGATTTGTCATGGCTTGATGTGCTCCAAAAATCAGAGCTATCGACGCAGGACGGACGGGGGCTAGCGGCTTGTTTGATGCGATGGAAAGGCTGGCTGGATCAATTGCCGCCGCACGATGCGCTGCAGGCCATTTACTTTGACGGCGACGTGCTGGCCCGCTTTGCGGCGGCGGCACCGGCCAGCCAGCGCGACGCCGTGCTGGCCAACCTGACAGCCTTGCTGGGGATGTCGCTGCAGCTCGACGGCGGACGGTTTGCGACGCCTTATGCGTTCGTGCGCGCCCTTAAAAGTGGCGGCGTGCTGGCACCTGCTGCCGTCAACCCGCAGGCCGTGCGCCTGCTCACCGTGCACGGCGCCAAAGGGCTGGAGGCGCAGGCGGTGCTCTTGCTTGACACCGACACGCCCGAGCGCAACGCCGACACCATGGGCGTGCTGATTGACTGGCCGGGGGAGGCCGCGTGGCCGAGCAAATTTGTGTTTTTGACCAGCGAGAGCCAACCGCCCGCCTGCGCCGTGCCCACGCTGGAGGCCGAGCGGCTGGAGCGCCAGCGCGAAGAGCTCAATGCCCTGTACGTCGCCTTGACGCGGGCGCGCCGCACGCTGGCTATTTCCAGCATCGCGCCCTACCGCAGCGCCGAGCGCAGCTGGTGGCAGCGCCTGAGCGACCTGGCCCAGCCGGCGGTGCCCGCAGTTGCAGCCGCCTTGGCGGCGGCGCCAGCCGGTGCGGTGGCGATGACCGTGGCGGATGCTGTGTTTTATATAAAAGAACTGCCTGTAGCCCCCGTGGAATATACGGAAGTAGCTATTAAAAGCGAAGCAGATTTCGGCGAGGTTCGTAGCGATGATGACACTGACGCGCTCAGCGCCCGCCTTGGCAAGGCCATGCACCGGCTGCTGGAATGGGGCGACGCATCGGCTGCCAATACGGTCGCCTGTGCGCGTGAATTTGCACTCACGCCCGAGCAGGGCGCGCAAGCCGCCGCCATGGCCGCGCGTATCCTGCAGGGCGAGGGTGCCTGGGCCTGGGACAATGCAGGGCTGGCTTGGCAGGGCAATGAGATTGAGTTGCTGTACCAAGGCCAATGCCTGCGCCTGGATCGGCTGGTGCAGCGCACGGACGCACAGCACGCGGGCCATTGGTGGGTGCTGGACTACAAGTCGGCCCAGTCGCCCCATGAAAAGCCTGAACTGCTGGCGCAGTTGCGCGACTACCGGGCGGCCGTGCAGGCGATATATCCGGATGCGGTGGTCAAGGCCGCGTTCTTGACCGCGCACGGCGCGTTGATCGAAGTGAATGAAGTGAATGAAGTGAATTGGAATAGTGCATGAAAAAAGTGATTGTGGTCGGAGGGGGGCCCGCCGGTCTGATGGCCGCTGAGGTGTTGTCGGCGGCCGGTGTTGAAGTGCACCTGTATGACGCCATGCCTTCGGTGGGGCGCAAGTTTTTACTGGCGGGCAAGGGCGGTTTGAACCTGACGCACGCGGAGCCGATCGATATTTTTGCCTCCCGCTATGGCGCGCGGCGCACCCAGATTGAGGCCTTGCTGCAGGGCTTCGATGCCACGCAGGTTCGCGCCTGGGCCAAGGGCCTGGGGGTGGATACCTTTGTTGGCAGCTCAGGACGCGTGTTCCCGGAGGATATGAAGGCCGCCCCCTTGCTGCGCGCCTGGTTACACCGCCTGCGCCACCCGATGGCGGGGCCGGGCGTGCAGTTTCACATGCGCCAGCGCTGGACCGGCTGGGTCACTGAGAGTGCAACTGGCCATGCCGACAAGGCCTGCACCACGCTCAAATTTGACGGTCCGGACGGACCGAGCCAGGCGCAAGCTGACGCCGTGGTGCTGGCCTTGGGCGGCGGCAGTTGGGCCCGGTTGGGCTCCAACGGCGCCTGGGTGCCCTGGCTGCAGGCACGCGGGGTGGCGGTGGCGCCGCTGCTGCCCGCCAACTGCGGCTTTGACGCCCAGGGCGGCTGGAGCGAGCATTTCGCCACTCGTTTTGCCGGTCAGCCCTTCAAGTCGGTGGCCATTGAGTTCACCAACTCGCAGGGTGTCGGCTTCCGGCGCAAAGGCGAGTTTGTCGCCACCGCCACGGGGGTCGAAGGCAGCCTGATCTATGCCGCCTCAAACCTGCTGCGTGACGAGATCGTCGGCCAGGGCCAGGCGACGTTCCGGCTCGATTTGCTGCCCGACAGGACGCCCGAGCAGGTGCTGGCCGAGGTGACTCACCCGCGCGGCTCGCGCTCGCTTTCCAGTCACCTGAAAAGCCGCTTGCACATTGACGGCATCAAGGCCGCCTTGCTGCATGAGCGCTTGAGCAAAGAGCAGATCAATGACCCCGCCGCGCTGGCTGGTGCCATCAAGGCCTTGCCCATCACGCTGGTGGCGGCGCGCCCGCTCGATGAGGCCATCAGCAGCGCCGGCGGCGTGCTGTTTGAGGTGATGGATGAACACCTGATGCTCGAACAACTGCCCGGCGTGTTTTGCGCCGGTGAGATGCTGGACTGGGAGGCGCCGACCGGGGGCTACCTGCTGACCGCCTGCTTTGCCAGCGGGCACCAGGCGGGAGCGGGGGTGCTTGCGTATCTGGGGATTAAATAGCCTTCTCCTCCTTCTTTCATCTCGCCGACGGACCCTCCTGTGCCGTCATCACGCGTTCTTCTCTGATACCCGCGCGATAAAATTCCACATTTGATGGCTGATTTGCAAGGAACTCATGCGCTACACATTTCGATCCAGTCTCATTAGCTCGCTGATGGGCTTGCTCATGTTTGCCCTGCCACCCTCGGTGTTCGCTGCGCCGTCGGCAGCCGCTGCAACGCCGTCCAAAGCCCAGGCGATCGTTGACGCGGCGACGCGCGACGCCTACAAAAGGGCGGCTTTTGTGAAGACGGGTCAGCGTGTGGCCGAAGTTTGTGCCAGTTGCCACGGCCTCAAAGGCACCAGCACGACACCGGATGTGCCCAATATGGCGGCGCAAAATGTGAGCTATGTCTATGAGCAGTTGCGCAAGTTCAGCACGGGTGAGCGCAGCGAAGGCTCTCATTCAAAATTCATGCGCGGCCTGACCAGGGCGATGAGTGAGGATGAAAAGGTGGCGGTGGCTGACTTCTATGCCCAGCAGAGCTCGATTGCATCGCGCGCCCCAGGGGCGGCGGCAACAGGCAAGGCGATCTATAACGCGCGCTGCTTGAAATGCCACGGCGACGATGGAGCGGGGGCCGAATCGCTCCCTCTTATCGCCGGTCAGCAACCTGGTTACCTCACCATGTCTCTGGAGCGCTATCGCAAGCAGACCGGTGACCGCCTGTTTGCGGCGATGACCAGAGTCATGCAGAGACTAACTGATCAGGAAATGGCGGCGCTGGTTGACTATGTTTCGAGCATGCATTGAACCAGGGTGAACCCGTGTTCACCCTAAGCTGTCATCACCGAGGCAACCGAGTCGGGCAGGGATTGCGAAGCTGATGTCGCTGGCGACCCGCAGGCTGCCTGCGCCCGGCTCGATCATCGCCATCCGTATCAAAATCTCTGGCGGCCGCCACTGACGCGCGTGGGGTGTGCAGCTCACTTGCTGCACAATGGGACGCCCAGAAGAAAGCTGGATTGAGTTGAGCCTTGACCTACCTGCCGCAAAAATGAATCTGACTGAGGAAGTCCGCCTGCAAGCCGCATTGTTGGATGCGCAACGCCGTTTGCAGGCAGTGGCTGATGTCTCGGGCGGGTTGATCGGCAAACTTGAGTTCGATCTGCGTGAGGATGGCCGTCTGCTGCTGGTCGGCTTTGATGCCCTGGCCGAACAATTGCTGGGCAAAGCCTGTGCGCCGTTTTTGGGTCAGCCCTTGTTGACGCTGTTACCGGGTTTGTCCGTCACGGAGCTGCCGGCAGCCTTGTTTGAGGTGGCGCTGCACGGCGGCGTGATCGAGCCGCGCAGCCTGCTCGGCGAAGGTTTGTTGTCGGGCAAATCTTTCACGTTCTTTGCGTTCCAACTGGCTCCTGCGCGGGCGGTGGTGAAGTTTTGGGACAGCGCGGGTGCGCTCGAGACCCAGGCGCTGCGCATGCGCTCGCAGCAGCAACTGGCCGCCGTGTTCAGCCAGAGTCCGGTGGCCATTTCACTCAGCCGTCAAATTGATGGTGTCTATGTGGACGTGAATGAACAATGGACGCTACTGACCGGTCTGTCCTTGCAGGATGTGCTGGGCCGGACCTCGGTCGATATCGGTATTTGGGCCGATTCCCTTCAGCGTGACGCAGCGCTGGCCTCGGCGTGCGAATCCGGGCGTCTGCGCAATCTGGATGTGCCGTTCATGCGGCAGGATGGGCAACGGCTCACCCTGCAACTCAATGCCGCCCGGATCGAGATCGGCCACACCGCCTATTTTTTGAGCTATCTCAAAGACGTCAGCGCCGAGCGTGCCATGCAAGCCGAGTTGCTGGCCAGTGAGCAGCTTTTGAAAGCCACCAATCAACGGCTCAATCAGCAGATTCGTCTGTTTGAGTCGATGGAGAGTCTGGCGTCGGTGGGCTACTGGACCTCTGGCGCTGACCCGGCCAGCCTGCGCTGGTCCAATGGCTTGTACCGTTTGGCCGGGCTGGCGCCCGGCACATTGATGGATCGGGTGGTCGGACGCAGTCGTATCCATGCCGAGGATCTGCCGCAGTTTGAAGAGGCGCGGGCCAGCATAGATGGCAGGACGGTCGAGTACCGCTGGCAGCACCTAGATGGTCGGGTGCGCTGGTTGCGTTCGCGCATGCAGCGTTGGTCAGGCGAGGGCGCCGATGCCATTGACTTCGGCGTGGTGCAGGACATCACGGACGAACGCACCGCGACCCTGGCGTTGCAGGACAGACTCGACTTCATTCAAAAAATAACCAGCCGGGTGCCCGGTATGGTGTTTCAGCTACGGCGCAAGACCGATGGCAGGTTTCAGTTTGCGTACGTCAGCGAGCTGGTGCGCGAGATTTACCGGGGGGTGTCGCCAGAACAGGTAATGCAGGATGTGGCGGGCACTTTGAAGCTGCACCACCCCGATGACGTGCCAGGACTAATTGCCTCCATCAAGACATCGGCGCGGGAACTTAAGCCCTGGCGTTATGAATATCGTCTGCGCTTTGAGGACGGCGAGGTTCGTTGGTTGCTGGGCCAGGCCGCGCCTGAACGCGAGGCGGATGGCACCGTGCTGTGGAACGGCTTGATCACCGACATCACCGCGCGCAAGCAGTCCGAGGAGCGCTTGCGTGAAAGTGAAGCCCGTTTTCGGGCCTTGACGGAACTCTCATCGGACTGGTATTGGGAGCAGGACGCACAATTTCGTTTTGTTCGACTGGATGGCGGCCCGCAGACCACCAGGCGCTTGCCTGAGGACAACTATCTTGGCGTCACACGCTGGGAAACCGATGCGCAGGGCGTCAGCCAGGCGCAGTGGGCGGCACACCGGGCGGTGTTGCAGGCGCATGAAACCTTTCACGATTTCGAGATGCTGTGCATCGACGCGGCCGGCTGCCTGACTTGGGTGGCCATCAGTGGCACGCCGATTTTTGATGTGCAGGGCCAGTTCAAGGGCTACCGGGGCATTGGGCGCGACATTTCCGAGCGCAAACGGGCCGAGGAAAAGATTGAGCGGCTGGCGTTTTATGACGTGCTGACCGATCTGCCCAATCGCCGTTTGCTGATGGACCGCCTGCAGCAGGCGCTGGTGAGCAGCGCACGCGAACACGGCACCGGCGCGCTGCTGTTTATCGATCTGGACAACTTCAAGGACCTCAACGACACGCAGGGCCACGATGTGGGCGACGCGCTGTTGCAGCAGGTGGCGAAACGTCTGCTTGCCAGTGTGCGCGAGACCGATACGGTGGCGCGCCTCGGTGGCGACGAGTTTGTGGTGATGTTGCAAGGCTTGGAGCGCACCCAGGCTGATGCCATCACGCAAGTCGAGCAGGTGGGACGAAAAATCATGGGTCAGCTCAACCAGGTCTACCGGCTGGGCAGCCTGGAGCACCACAGCACGCCCAGCATCGGCGTCACCTTGTTTGACAACCAGCATCAGACCCTGGACGAACTGTTGAAACAGGCCGATCTGGCGATGTACGAGGCCAAGTCTGCGGGGCGCAACACGCTGCGCTTTTTCGACCCGACCATGCAGGCGCTGGTGACGCAGCGCACGGCACTGGAGCTGGAACTGCGCCACGGCTTGGCGCTTGACGAGCTGGTGTTGTTCTACCAGCCGGTGGTTGATCAGGACGCGCGTGTGGTCGGTGTTGAGGCGCTGGTGCGCTGGCAGCATCCGCAGCGCGGCCTGGTGCCCCCGCTGGCATTCATCCCGATGGCGGAGCAAACCGGGCTGATCCTGCCGCTGGGGCAGTGGGTGTTGCGAGTGGCCTGCATGCAGCTGGTGAGCTGGTCGGCGCAGACGGCTACCGAACGCCTGACCATGGCGGTGAATGTGAGTGCGCGCCAGTTCCGCCAGCCGGAGTTTGTGCAGCAGGTGCTGGCCTTGTTGCGCCAGACCGGCGCCAACCCGAAACGTCTGAAACTGGAGCTGACCGAGAGTCTGTTGCTCACCGATACCCAGGACGCCATCGCAAAAATGAGTGAGTTGCGCGACGTCGGTGTGCGCTTCTCGCTGGATGACTTTGGCACTGGTTATTCGTCGCTGTCTTACCTCAAGCTGTTGCCGCTGCAACAACTCAAGATTGATCAGTCGTTTGTGCGCGATGTGCTGACCGACCCGAACGATGCCGCCATTGCGCGCACCGTGCTGGCCCTGGGACAGAGCCTGGGGCTGGGGGTGGTGGCCGAAGGTGTGGAGACGGTAGGCCAGCGTGATTTTTTATTGCAACACGGCTGCACCCGGTTTCAGGGCTATTTGTTTGGCAAGCCGGTGCCCATCGATCAATTGAGGCTGGCGGGTGCTGATTAGCGTCGAGTAGCCGGGCTACAGCGGTGCGTCAGTCGCCGCCGCAGGGGGTGCCATCGGCATCACCGGCGCTACTCGCGGCTGATGTCAGATTGGCCTGGCGCAGCGCTGCTTTTTCGCCCGCGCTGGCAAATTTGCTGTGCTTGCCCAAGATGCCTACCAACTGACCATAAACACGCGGGTTGCCGGCCATGCACTCTTTGTGCTCCAAAAATTCGGGCTCACCGGTGAAATTGCCAACCAGTCCACCGGCTTCGGTCACCATCAAAGAGCCCGCTGCCACGTCCCAGGGCTGCAGGCCGGTCTCAAAAAAGCCATCGGTGTAACCGGCCGCCACATAGGCCAAGTCCAGCGCCGCAGCGCCGGGGCGACGCAGACCGGCTGTCTTTGGCATCACGTCAGCCATCATGCGCAGGTAGCCCTGGAAATCGTCACCGGGGCGGAACGGGAAGCCGGTGGAGATCAGGCACTCCTGCAGGCGGATGCGCTTGGACACGCGCAGGCGCCGGTCGTTCAGGTAAGCGCCGCGTCCTTTGGTGGCTGTGAACAGGTCATTGCGGCTGGGGTCATAAATGACGGCCTGCTCAATCTTGCCCTTGACCGCCAGCGCAATGCTGACGCAATAGACCGGAAAACCGTGGATGAAATTGGTGGTGCCGTCCAGCGGGTCAATGATCCAGACAAATTCGGAGTCTTTGGCACCGTGCTCGCGGCCTGATTCTTCCGCCCAGATGCCATGGCCGGGGTAGGCGGTGAGCAGGGTTTCGATGATGGCTGCTTCAGCCGCCTGATCCACGTCGGTGACGAAATCATTCACCTGCTTTTGCGAGATGCGAACCGCCTCGACGTCAAGCGCGGCGCGGTTGATGATGGACCCCGCAGCGCGGGCGGCCTTGACGGCCACATTGATCATGGGATGCAGATTGGGGGAGGCCATATATATTTGTTAAGAACGGGGAGGGGGAACTGCCCGGCGATGCGGGCGGCGACAATAGCGCGATTTTATCCGCCCCGGTGATTTCCAGATTTTCCAGTCCATGCAAACACGTTTCATCCTGATCAACACCAGCCACGCCGGCAATGTCGGGGCTGCTGCCCGCGCCATGAAAACCATGGGTTTCACCGACATGGTGCTGGTGGCCCCGCGCTGGGCCAATGTGCTCAGGCGCGAAGAAACCATTCAGCGCGCCAGTGGCGCCTTGGACGTGCTCAAAAATGCCCGCATTGTGGACACGCTCGACGAGGCGCTGGAGGGTATGACGCATTTGTGCGCCACGGCCATGACGCCACGCGACTTTGGCCCGCCCACGGCGACGCCGCGTGAGCATTTTGAGTCGCTATTAAAAAAAGAGCGAATGACGCATAGTTCACGGGGGCTAGAGGCTGATTTGGCTTATAAAATTGAGACTGTAGCGGTGGCGTCTGAATTCGTGCAGGCAGCAGTTGCAGCGCCCGAGCGCGGCATGGGCTTCCTGTTTGGCTGCGAGCGTTTTGGCATGCGCAATGAAGATGTTTACCGCTGTCACGTGGCCCTGAGCATTCCGAGCGATCCCCAATTTGGCTCGCTGAATCTGGGTGCGGCGGTCCAGGTGATTGCCTACGAATGGCGGCTGGCTTTGGGTGCCTTTGCCGTTCAACCGGCGACCCTTGAGCCGGTGCTGGCCGATGCAGCCCAAGTGGCGGGCATGTTGGGGCATCTGGAGCAGTCGCTGCAGGCCATTGGGTTTCTGGACCCGCAAGCGCCCAAAAAATTGATGCCACGGCTCAATCAGCTGTTCAACCGGGCCGGTGTCACGCAGGAAGAGGTTCACATTCTGCGCGGCATTGCCAAAGCGATGTTGCAGAAAGCGGCGCGGCCCGACGCCCTGACGCCCGCTACGGCTTCTGTCAAAGGCTAGACTTCAGATATGTTTTCCCGAATCCGCTCCGACATTCAATGCATTCTTGAGCGCGACCCGGCCGCTCGCACGCGCTGGGAGGTGTTGACCTGCTACCCCGGTTTGCACGCCGTGGTGTTGCATCGTCTGGCGCACTGGTGCTGGCAACACGGTTTCAAGTGGCTGGGTCGCTTCACCTCACACGTCGCTCGTTTTTTGACCGGCATTGAAATCCACCCCGGCGCCAAGATTGGTGAACAGGTGTTTTTTGACCATGCGATGGGCGTGGTGGTGGGCGAGACGGCCGAGATTGGCGACGGTTGCACCATTTACCAGGGCGTGACGCTGGGCGGCACCTCGCTCTACAAAGGCGTCAAGCGCCACCCCACGCTGGGTCGCAATGTGGTGGTGGGGGCGGGTGCGCAAGTACTGGGCGGCTTCACGGTCGGCGATGGGGCCAAAGTAGGGTCGAACGCGGTGGTGACCAAGCCAGTACCGGCCGGCGCCACGGCGGTCGGCAACCCGGCGCGCATCATTCAGGCCGAGCTTGATGTCAAGCGTGAAGAAGCCGCCTCCAAGATGGGGTTTTCAGCCTACGGAGTGACGCAAAATGACGACCCGCTGAGCCAGGCCATGCGCGGCCTGATCGACAACGCTTCCACGCAGGAACATCAGATTTCAATGCTGTGGAAGGCGATCGAGCAGCTCAGCGCGCAACGGCATGACGCCAGTGTGGTGCCGGGGGATGCCGCGGTCAGCGAACATTTTGAGGCCGAGAAGCTCAATCAGTTGGTCGGCAAGTAGCGTCTATCTGCTATTTATTAGATAGCTGTCTACGCAATGCGTACGGGGGCTGGAAGGCTTTTTTTATCAAGAAAACGTGCGGATGGCTGCTTTCGGGCGGAACGCCTTGCACACGGCCTCGTCGGTCTCCAGATACGGCCCGCCAATCAGGTCGATGCAATACGGCACGGCCGCAAAAATGCCTGCCATCAGAACAGCGCCATCGCTTGCGCGCAGGCCTTCGAGTGTTTCGGCAATCGCCTTGGGCTGACCCGGCAGGTTGATGATCAGGGTCTGGTTGCGAATCACCGCCACCTGGCGCGACAAAATCGCCGTCGGCACAAACTGCAGGCTGACCTGGCGCATTTGTTCGCCAAATCCCGGCATCTCCTTGTGCGCCACGGCCAGCGTGGCCTCGGGCGTGACGTCGCGCAGGGCCGGGCCGGTGCCACCGGTGGTTAACACCAGGGCGCATCCGGCATCCACCAGTTCAATCAGCGTGGCGCTGATGGTGGCTTGCTCATCCGGGATCAGGCGCGGCTCAAACTGCAGCGGGTTCTTGAGGGCGCGGGTGAGCCAGTCTTGCAGGGCGGGCAGGCCTTTGTCCACATAGATGCCGCCGGAGGCCCGGTCGCTGATGGAAACGATGCCGATCTTGATGGGGTCGAAGGGGGAAGAAGTTGCTGCGCTCATGCCGACTCCTGGGGTCGGCCGAGCTGCTCACGCACGATCAGAAAAATATCCCGGTAGGCGCGGCCATGGCGCACCGCCTCACCGGGCTTCTCGGGTTTGGCGTCTTTGCGGGCCTGGCGGGTCAGCGCGCGCAGTTGCTGGCTGTCGGTGTCCGGGTACTGGCTGATCCATTCGCCAAAGGCGTCCTCGTCGGCCACCAGGCGATCGCGCCAGGTCTCGGCCAGGTGCAGCACCAGATTGTCTTGGGCCGAGCCGCTGTTTTGCTCATGCAGGGTGGTGCGCACGGTCTCCAGCGTGGCCGGATCGAGCCGCCGCATCATCTTGCCGATGTATTGCATCTGGCGGCGCTTGCCCTCAAAGTTGGTGATGCGTTTGGCCTCGACCACGGCGTCCTTGAGCTTTTCGGATAGATCCAGCCGCGCCATCAGGTCGGCGCGCAGCGTCAGCAGGTCTTCACCGAGCTTTTGCAGCTCAAGGCTTTCGCGCTTGAGGTCGGTACGGCTTTGCTCGTCGGTGCCCTTGAGCTCGCGCTTGAGCTCCAGGTCGCGTTCGCTGCCTTCGGCAACAAACTCACCGCGAACGAAATAGCCTTTTTTTAGTTTACGTGACATAGCCAAGTATCATAGCCGTCCGTATGAAGAAACCCAACACCACCAAGACTTCCACCCCCGCTCAGCGCAACCCTGACAGGGGCTTCAGTTACAGCCGTTCTTTTTTTGAAGGCTTGGTCGATAGCGCACTGGCGCACGCCAAAAAAATCGGCGCCACCGACGCTGGGGCCGAAGCGTCCGAGGGCTGCGGGCTGAGCGTATCGGTGCGCAAGGGTGAGCTGGAAAATGTGGAACGCAACCGCGACAAGTCGCTCGGCGTCACGGTCTATGTGGGCCAGCGCCGGGGCAACGCCAGCACCTCTGACTTTTCTCAAGCGGCGATCGAGCAGACCGTGCAGGCTGCGTATGACATTGCACGCTTCACGGCCGAAGACCCGTTTGCGGCCTTGCCCGATGTGCAAGACATTGCCCAGCCCTCAGAGCAGCGCACCGACCTGGATCTGTTTTTCCCGTGGGTGATCAACAGCGAGCAGGCGGCAAGCATCGCCATGGCTTGCGAGGCGGCGGCGCTGCAAACCGACAAGCGCATCACCAACAGTGAGGGCGCCGCCGTGTCAGCGCAGCAATCGCATTTTTTCAGCGCGCACACGCATGGCTTTCGGGGTGGCTATGCCAGTTCGCGCCACTCCCTGTCGGTGTCGCCGATTGCGGGTAAGGGCAGCGGCATGCAGCGCGATGCCTGGTACAGCTCCCAGCGCAACGCCGATGAGCTGGCCTCGCCCGAAGCCGTGGGCCGCTACGCCGCCGCGCGCGCCTTGAGTCGTCTGAATTCGCGTAAGATTGCCACCACCGAGTGCCCGGTCTTGTTTGAGTCACCGCTGGCCGCTGGCCTGCTGGGCAGCTTTGTACAAGCCATCAGTGGCGGCTCCCTGTACCGCAAGAGCTCATTTCTGCTCGACTCGCTGGGCAAGCAGGTGCTGGCCAAACACATTGATATTTTGGAAGACCCGTTTGTCAAACGCGGCAAAGGCAGCTCGCCGTTTGATGACGAGGGTGTCCGGGTCAAGGCGCGCCAGGTGGTGGAAGCCGGGCGGGTGCAGGGCTATTTTCTGAGCAGCTATTCGGCCCGCAAGCTCGGCATGAAGACCACCGGCAATGCCGGCGGCTCGCACAACCTCAGCTTGACGTCGCGCCTGACGCGCCCCGGCGATGACCTGGATGCGATGCTCGAAAAACTCGGTACCGGCTTGTTCGTGACCGAGTTGATGGGCAGCGGCGTGAACTACGTCACCGGCGACTACTCCCGCGGCGCCAGTGGCTTCTGGGTCGAGAAAGGTCGCATTGCCTATCCGGTTCACGAGATCACCATCGCGGGCAACATGAAAGCCATGCTCAAGGGGATCACCGCCGTGGGGGCCGACACTTACAACTACGGCGCCAAGACCATCGGTTCGGTGCTGGTGGACCGGATGAAGGTGGCGGGGAGTTGAGGCGCCGTTGCTTAAGCGGCCAGCGCGGCTTTGACGGCAGCTGATACCTGTCCCATATCGGCTTTGCCGGCCAGTTGCGCTTTGACGGCGCCCATGACCTTGCCCATGTCGCCGGGACCCTTGGCACCCAGCTGGGCCACGATCGCCTGCACGGCAGCAGTCACTTCTTCGGACGACAGACGCTTGGGCAGGTAGGCCTGCAGCACCTTGATCTCGGCGGATTCCTTGTCGGCCAGGTCCATGCGATTGGCTTGGGTAAAGGCGGCCACCGAGTCCTTGCGTTGCTTGATCAGCTTGTCGACGATGGCCACCATGGCGGCGTCATCGAGTACCACGCGCTCATCCACTTCTTTTTGCTTGGCCGCAGCCAGCAGCAGGCGGATGGTGCCCAAGCGTTCGCTGTCGTGCGCGCGCATGGCGGTCTTCATGTCTTCGGTGACCTGGTCTTTGAGTGACATGGGGTGAACTCCTTGAGGTGCTTGGTGAATCGGGATTTGCATTATGGGCTCGCTGCGAGCAGACAAAAAAAAGCCCGCCTGAGCGTCCCCGGCGAGCTTTTCTTTTTAATCAGTTGAGGACAGAGCTTGTTCGTTATGAAATGTTGAGGACAGAGCTAGTTCGCTTCGCGTAACTGCGGTCTGTCCCGCAAAAAATCCAGTCTCGGTCTGTCCCGCAAGATTTCAGGTTGTATCTACTTAATACATCTTCTTGGGCAACTGCATGGCGCGAATGCGCTTGTAGTTGCGCTTGACGGCGGCTGCCTTCTTGCGCTTGCGCTCGGCGGTGGGCTTTTCGTAGAACTCGCGGGCGCGCAAGTCAGTCAAAAGGCCGAGTTTTTCAATGGTGCGCTTGAAGCGACGCAGCGCTACGTCAAAGGGTTCGTTCTCTTTTACACGGATGGTTGTCATTAAATGATGTTGTCCAAAATATGCAGACGTGCGTCAAAGGAAGATCGGGCCATTTGACGGTTATCGTGCGTTTTTCCCCGCTTTAAAGTTGATCAGGCAGCGGGGGTTTGCCAGCAAAGCCATGGATTATAGCGGGCTTGCTGCCGAATTCAAGTCCGGTGCCGCCGTCTTTAAGCGCCGGTTTCAGGCTTTGAGGCCATCTTTCGGCAGTTTCGCTGCCAGCCCCTGTGCGCAGGCGTGGGCGCTGGCCCAGGCCCACTGGAAGTTGTAGCCGCCCAGCCAGCCGGTCACGTCCACCACTTCGCCGATGAAATACAGGCCAGGCTGCTTCGACTCCATCGTCTGCGATGACAAATCACGGGTGTCCACGCCGCCAGCGGTGACCTCGGCTTTTTTATAAGCTTCGGTGCCGGTCGGGATGAGTTCCCAGCGTGTGAGGCGCTCGGCCAGGGCTGCCAGCGCCTTGTCGCTGGCCTCGTTGACAGGACGTTGCCAGTCGTGGCCGACGCTGGCACCCGCCTGCACCCAAGCGTCGGCCAGACGCGAGGGCACCAGATGGGCCAGCTCATTGGCGATCAGTTTGCGCGAGCCGGCCTTGGCGCGCATGAGCGCCTGCAGCACCTCGGTGCCGGGCGCCAGGTTGATCCGGATCGGCGTGCCGCTCTGCCAGTAGCTCGAAATCTGAAGCACGGCCGGGCCGCTCAGGCCGCGGTGCGTGAACAACAGGTCTTCCAGGAAACTGATTTTTGCTTTCTTGCTGCCAGTCTCAATCTGGACGGGCAAGGACAGGCCGGCCAGACCGGCGTAGGGGGCCCAGGCCTCACCGTCAAAGGTCAAGGGCACCAAGGCGGGACGCGGCTCGATCAGGCGCAGACCAAACTGGCGGGCGATGCGGTAGCCCAAATCGGTGGCGCCAATTTTGGGAATCGACAGGCCGCCGGTGGCGATGACGACCGCAGCACACCGGATGGTGTCCCGGTCACTCTCTATTTCATAGCCGCTCAGGCTTGATGCATGAGGGCCAGAGGCTGAAAGCACTATATTTTTTAAACTGCAGGGCTGCCAGCGTGTGACGCCGCCTGCGTCGCACTCGGCCAGCAACATCTGGATGATGTCCTCGGACGACCGGTCGCAAAACAGCTGCCCCTTGTGCTTTTCATGGAACGCGATGCCATGGCGCTGCAGCAATTCGGTGAAGTGGCGTGGCGTATAGCTTGAGAGGGCCGAGCGGCAAAAATTCGGGTTGTTGCCCAGAAAATTGGCTGCGGTGGTATCCATGTTGGTGAAATTGCAGCGTCCACCGCCGGAGATGCGGATTTTTTCGGCCACTTTGTCACTGTGGTCGATCACCAGCACCTTGAGGCCCAACTGGCCCGCCACGCCAGCACAGAACAGGCCTGCGGCGCCAGCACCCACCACCACGACATCAAAATTTTGCATGGGCCGCAGTGTAGGCGCCGCCCGGGGCCGGGTGCCGTGAGCTGCCCGCCCTCGCGTCTCGGGTCAAGCCCGCAAAGACTGTTGTGACAGCGGCTGCTGCAGTGCCAGCAGCCCCTGCAGTACGTCGCCCACCACAATCACGCTGGGACTTGCCAGATCTTCCCGCTCAAGGGTGCACTGCAGCTCGCCCAGGGTGCAGACGGCCTGGCGCTGGGTGGGCAAACTGGCGTTCTGGATCACGGCCACGGGCGTATGCGCGGGCAGGCCGCTGAGCAACTCGTCCTGAATGCGCCGGGCACCGCTGACGCCCATGTAAATGACCAGGGTCAGGCGGGCGCTGTGCGCCGTGGCGGCGAGCGCGCGCCAGTCGGTGCCGGTGTCACCCGGCTTGGCGTGTCCCGTGATGAACACCACGCCGTGCGCATGTTCGCGGTGTGTCAGCGGCACGCCCAGTGAGGTCGCGGCGGCCAGGCCAGCCGTGATGCCGTTGACGACGTCAACCCGGATGCCTGCGGCCTGCAGGTGCTCCATCTCTTCGCCGCCTCGGCCAAAGACAAACGGGTCGCCGCCTTTGAGGCGCACCACGGTTTCGCCCTCGTGCACCGCCATGATCGCGAGTTTTTCAATAAAGGCCTGCGGCGTGGACTGGCAGCCCCCGCGCTTGCCCACATGCACGATGCGTGCGCCGGGTGTGGCCAGCGCCACAATCGCGTCGCTCACCAAGTCATCCACCAGCAGCAAGGTAGCGGCCTGAATCGCTTTCAAAGCCTTGAGGGTCAGCAACTCGGGGTCGCCCGGGCCGGCGCCGACCAGCGTGCAGCGGCCCGCACCCGACAGGGTGCTGAAGTCAGTTGCCGACAACTGATGGTCGCTGTGGGTTGGCAAGTCGGGCTTGCCAGGGCTGGGTGGCGGCGTTGTGGTGTGTGTCATGCAGTCGTCCTCGTTGGGTTCGCTAGATGCACGATATGTGCCACTTGCAGGGCGATGGGCGCTGGCACCGCTTGTTCACCGTCCAGCACCGCTTGTATCCATGCGGCGGTGCTTGGCACGTCAGGCGTCGGCAGGCCAGGCACGCTGGCCAGCGTGCCGCCTTGCGCTTCTTGCACCCGCGTGACCTGGCCGTGGGCGATGGCGTCCATGGCCGGCGTGCGCCGGGGGTCGGCGACCGGTTCGCCCTCGGTGCCGCGCAGCAGCAGGGCGCGGGCTTGCACCAACTGGAAGGTCGCGGTCATGGCCACTGCGTACTCGGGATGGGTGTAGCTGCTGACGATCAGTGCCGGGCCGTCGCAGGGGTTCAGCAGCTTGACCAGACTGTGCGCCGGGTTGCGCAAGCCTACGACGCGGCGTACCTCCAGCAGGCGCTGCAGTCCGGGGCACAGCAGCGCGGTCGGGACAAACCTCACTTCTCCATTTGCTATTGAATAAATAGCATCTTGTGTAGGTACCGAAAGGGCTGCGAGTACATCTTGTGCTGAAACCCGGGCATTCTCGGTGCTTGCGCCGTGCATCACCACGGGCAAGCCTTCGCGTGCCAGCAGCAGCGCCAGCAAGGGCGTGAGCACCGGCAATTTGCGTGCACCGTTGTAGCTCGGCAGCACCACGACTGTGCGGCCGTGGCTGGGAATGGGCTGCAGTCGGGCAGCGGTAGCGTCCAGAAAGCCAGCCATCTCCTGCGGCGTTTCGCCCTTGATGCGCATGGCCAGACAAAACGCGCCAATCTCCAGGTCCGTGACTGTGCCATCGAGTACCTGGCCAAACAAATCGGTCGCCTGCTCGCGTGTGAGTGCGCGCGCGCCGTCCTTGCCACGCCCGATGATCTTGATGTAGTTGCCAATGCCCATGGGGCGATTGTCTGTGAATCGTGATGACTGGCTTGCTAACCCTGGGCCATCGGCCGCGCCGGGTCACTGCACCATTCGCTCCAGCTGCCCGCATACAGCGCCGTGCGGCCCAAACCCGCGACTTCCATGGCGATGATGTTGGGTACGGCGCTGACGCCGCTGCCGCAGTGGTGCACCACGGTCGCCGGGTCGCGACCGGCGAGCAGGGCTTCAAACTCGGCGCGCAACTCAGTAGCTGGTTTGAACTTGCCGCTGGCGTCCAGGTTCAGGTTGAAGGCCCGGTTCAGGGCACCGGGGATGTGGCCGGCCACCGGGTCGAGTGGCTCGACTTCACCCCGGAAGCGCGGTGCGCCACGGGCGTCAAGGAGGGTCTGCGTCGGTCGTCCTAATTGTTTTGCTACTGTTTCAGTAGTTACTAGCGCAGTGTTGGCGGGGGCTAGAGCGTAATTTGATCTAAAGGTTTTGGCCTCGGCGCGCTCGCAGGGGCCGCTCTGCGTGGCGCCGCCGCTGGCCAGCCAGGCCTGCCAGCCGCCATCGAGCACCGCCACGTTTTCATGCCCCACCCATTTCAGCAGCCACCACAAGCGCCCGCAGTAATTGACGCCCTGGCGGTCGTACACCACGGCCTGCATGCTGTTGTCAAAGCCGATACTGCCCAGCCAGGCTGCGAAGCTTTCGCGTGAGGGCAGCGGATGGCGCCCGCCCAAGGCGGCGTCGGGTGCGCCCTTGGCACTCAAGTGCCGGTCCAGATCAGCGCGCACGGCACCCGGGATGTGCGCTTGTCTGTACTGGGCATCGCCCGCTTCGGGCTGCATCAGTTCAAAGCTGCAGTCAAACACCATGACCGGTTGTCCGCTGGCCAGCAGGCTTTGTAGTTGGGGGACGGAAATCAGCGTGCTGTACATGGGTCAATCCTAAATAGTTGGGGACAGAGCTTGTTCACTTCGTGTAACCGCGGTCTGTCCCGCAAGATTTCAGTTTTCAATGCGCTTCGGCCGGCGTGTCGGGCAGGGCGCGGGTGCGCAGCACGGTGGCGAGCAGGCCGCTTGCCACAATCACGCCCATGCCGGCCCAGCCCAGCAGCGGTATCTGGTCGCCAAACAGCAACAGGCTGTAGAAGGCGCCAAACACAATGCCGGAATATTGCAAATTGGCCACCAGCAGGGTCGAGCCGCGGCTGTAGGCGCGCGTCATGCACCACTGACCCAGGGCACCCAGCACGCCAATCGGTATCAGCCAGATGGAGGTTTGCCAGCTCACTGCCGTCCACGGGGTCAGGCCAGCGAAGGCGATGCCGACCAGACCCACCAGGGCCGAGCCGAGCGAAAAATAAAACACCGTGCGACCTTCCGGTTCCCCCACCTTGCCCAATGCCGTCACTTGCAGGTAAGCCAGCGCGGCCCCCAGTCCTGAGAGCAGGCCGATCAAGCCCGCAAACAACTGGTTTTGATCCAGCGTGGGCCGCAGCATCATCACCACCCCGGCAAATCCCATCAGCACGGTTGCCATCAGCGGCCCCTGGCGCTGCGCCTGGCCGTAGAGCAGCGCGCCGCCCACAATGAAAGCTGCTACCCAGACCCCGCTCATGTAGTTCAGCGTCATGGCGGTGGCCAGTGGCAAATGCGCAATGGCATAAAACCAGGCGCCCAGTGACAGCACACCGATCAAGGTCCGCCAGGCATGCATCATCGGCACGGGGGTGCGCAGTGGTGTGCCACGCGCGCGCAACACCAGCGCCATGAAAATCACACTCACCACACCACGGTAAAACACCAGTTCAAACAGGTTGAACTCAACCGACGCGATCTTGATGCCCACGGCCATGGTGGCAAAAAAGAACGACCCCCAAACCATCCAGAGTGCTTGCATAGCGTGATGTTTTAATAAAATAGGGCTCTAGCCCCCGTGCAATGGGCGTAAGAAGCTATCAAAATAATAGTAATTTTCTAATCAGGCATGATCGTTCATGCGACGCCGGTACCAGTCATGAAACTGCTGCATGCCGTCTTCCATCGGGCTCTGGTAGGGGCCGACCTCGTTGTCGCCACGCTGCAGGAGCGCCCTGCGACCGGCGTCCATGCGCTCGCCGATCTCGTCGTCCTCCAGACAGGTTTCCATGTAAGCGGCTTGCTGCGCTTCCACAAACTCACGCTCAAACGCCTGAATCTCTTCCGGGTAATAAAACTCGACCTTGTTCAGGGTTTTGCCGACGCCCATCGGGTGCAGGGTCGAGACCGTCAGCACATGCGGATACCACTCGACCATGATGTGCGGGTAATAGGTGAGCCAGATCGCGCCCTGCTTGGGCAGCGCGCCGTTGCGGTAGGTGTTGAGGGCGTCCTGCCAGCGCTGGTACACCGGGCTGCCGGCCTTGCTGCGGGGCGTGGTCACTCCTGCGCCCAGGCCGACGGTTTGCACCGAGTAGTTTTCCTTGAACTCCCAGCGCAAGTCATCACAGGTGACAAAACCGCCCAGACCGGGATGGAAAGGGCCGACGTGGTAGTCCTCCAGATAGACTTCGATGAACGTCTTCCAGTTGTAGTTGCACTCGTGCAACTCCACCTTGTCCAACACAAAGCCGGAAAAATCCAGCTCAGCGCGCGGCCCCATGGCGTCCAGATCGGCCTCAATGTCGCGGCCGTTGTCTTCAAACAGCAGGCCGTTCCATTCTTTGAGCGGGTAGTTGTGCAGGTTCAGGCACGGGTCGTGCGGGAAGTGCGGCGCGCCCAGCAAGGTACCGGCTGGCTGCGCACCGCTGGCGCTGTAAGTCCAGCGGTGCAAGGGGCACACAATGTTGCCTGCCGCCGCTCCCGGATGCGTCATGTCCACCGAGCCGCGCCCCTGCAGCATCACGGCCTGGCGATGGCGGCAGACGTTGGAGATCAGCTCTATTCCTTGCGGCGTGTGCACCAGGGCGCGCCCGTGACCCTCGTGCGCCAGCGTGGCGTAATCGCCCACATCGGGCACACTCAGCCGATGCCCAACATAGCGCGGGCCATGCTGGAACAGGGTTTGCAGTTCGCGCTGGTACAGCGCTTCGTCAAAGTAGCTTGAAACTGGTAGTTGGCCGGTGGCCTGCTGCAGTTGAAGACTTAAATCAGACATCAGTCATGACCTAAAGACTCCCCACAGGGAGATGCGCCAAAGCGCGGTAAAAAGAAACCGGCGAGGGCCGGTTGGGAACGCAAATTGTACCTGCCGAGCTATTTTTGATGCTCAAGCATGGCTTGCTCCGTCTGGTTTTAGAGTCTTGCATCAGAGGTTTTGTGGGCCTTGGGCGTGCCCGCCGTGACCAAAAGCCTAAAATTGCGGTTTTTTCTACGGAATTTCCCAGACCGCATGGCTTCGACTCCCAAAAACATTTCTGCCACCCCGGCCAGTTTTGAGGCTGCCCAGGGAGAACTGGAGCAGCTGGTGGCCCGGCTGGAGTCGGGCGATTTGCCGCTGGATCAGCTTTTGAGTCAGTACCAGCGCGGGGCCGAATTGCTTAAATTTTGCCGTGACCGGCTGGAAGCGGTTGAAAGCCAGATCAAGGTACTCGATCAGGGGACGCTTAAAACATGGACACCCGAGTGATTGGCAGCGCTGCATTCAACCTGAGTGCCTGGAGCGCGGCGCATCTGGCGCACGTCGAGCGCGCGCTGGAGCGCTGGGTCTGCGCCGATGCAGCGACTGATGCCGAGGGTGGCGCCCCGCTTGAACTCATTGCTGCCATGCGTTACGCGGTGCTGGACGGCGGCAAGCGCTTGCGTCCCTTGCTGGTGCTGGCGGCGTCGGAAGCGGCCAGCGGCGAGCGGCCAGCGGCTGAGAATACGCCCGAAATTGCGCTGCGCGCCGCCTGTGCGGTGGAATTGATTCATGCTTATTCGCTGGTGCACGACGACCTGCCGTGCATGGACAACGACGTGTTGCGCCGGGGTAAAGCCACCGTGCATGTGAAATTTGGCGAGGCCAGCGCCATGCTCGCCGGAGACGCCCTGCAGGCGATGGCGTTTGAGTTGCTGACGCCTGAAGATGACGCCATCCCGGCCCGCCAGCAGGCCGCCTTGTGCCGTTTGCTGGCCCGCGCGGCGGGCAGCGCCGGCATGGCCGGTGGGCAGGCGATTGATCTGTCCAGCGTCGGCGTGGCACTCACCGAGCGCCAGTTGCGCCAGATGCACCGTCTGAAAACGGGTGCCTTGCTGCAGGCCAGCGTGATGATGGGTGCTGCGTGCGCCAATGTGTCGCCCGAGGCCGAGGCCGCGCTCATGGCGTATGGCGCCGCGATCGGGCTGGCGTTTCAGGTGGTGGACGATATGCTCGATGTCACCGCCGACTCGGCGACGCTGGGTAAAACGGCGGGCAAAGACGCCGATCAGGACAAGCCGACCTTTGTGTCGCTGTTGGGCCTGGAGCGCGCTGGCGTCTATGCCCAGGAGTTGCTGGCCGAAGCGCTGGCGGCGCTGGCCCGCAGTGGCTTGCACGATACGCAGGCGCTGCAGGGTTTGGCCAGGCGGCTGGTCAATCGTACTTGTTGAATGAAAAAATAGGAGAGAAATTAGCCTCTAGCCCTTACTCAGTAAGCGCTAATAGCTATTAATAATATAGCATATGCCACATAATTCGTATCCCTTGCTGCACACCATCAATGATCCCGCTGACCTGCGGCTCGTGCCGCGCGCGCAGTTGGGCGCGCTGGCCGACGAGTTGCGGGCTTATTTGCTCCACAGTGTTGCCAAAACCGGGGGCCACCTGAGCTCCAACCTGGGCACGGTTGAGCTGACAGTGGCTTTGCACTATGTGTTCAACACCCCGCATGACCGCGTGGTGTGGGATGTGGGGCACCAGACCTACCCGCACAAAATTTTGACCGGTCGGCGCGAGCGCATGGCAACGCTACGCCAACTCGGGGGTTTGAGTGGTTTTCCACAGCGGGGCGAGAGCGAATATGACAACTTTGGCACCGCGCATTCCAGTACCTCCATTTCAGCCGCTTTGGGGATGGCGCTGGCTGCCAAAATCAAGGGCGAAGAGCGTTATGCGATTGCCGTGATTGGCGATGGTGCACTGACCGCCGGCATGGCGTTTGAAGCGCTCAACAATGCGGGGGTAGCCGACTGCAACTTGCTGGTTATTCTCAATGACAACGACATGAGCATCAGCCCGCCGGTGGGCGCGCTTAACCGTCACCTGGCCAAGCTCATGAGCGGCCAGTTTTACGCCGCTGCCAAAAACGTTGGTAAGACCGTGCTCAAAGGCGCGCCGCCGCTGTTTGAGCTCGCCAAGCGGCTGGAAGAAAGCGCCAAAGGGATGGTGGTGCCAGCGACCCTGTTCGAGAAATTTGGCTTCAATTACATTGGCCCGATTGATGGCCATGACCTGGATGCCTTGATCCCCACGCTGGAGAACATCAAGCACCTCAAAGGTCCGCAGTTTTTGCATGTGGTGACCAAAAAAGGGCAGGGCTACAAACTGGCCGAAGCCGACCCGGTGGCCTACCACGGCCCCGGCAAGTTTGACCCGGCGGTTGGCCTGCAGGCGCCCGCCACCAGCCCGAAGCAAACCTTTACCCAGGTGTTTGGCCAATGGTTGTGCGACATGGCGGCCGCTGACCCGCGGCTGGTGGGCATCACCCCGGCCATGCGTGAAGGTTCTGGCATGGTGGAGTTTGAGCAGCGCTTTCCGCAGCGTTTCTTTGATGTGGGCATTGCCGAGCAGCATGCGGTGACTTTTGCCGCGGGACTGGCCTGCGAGGGCCTGAAGCCGGTGGTGGCGATTTATTCCACCTTTTTGCAACGCGGCTACGACCAGTTGATCCACGACGTGGCAATTCAAAACCTGCCGGTGGTATTTGCGCTCGATCGTGCGGGTCTGGTGGGCGCTGATGGTGCCACGCATGCCGGGGCTTATGACATCCCGTTTTTGCGTTGTATTCCCAACGTCAGCGTGGCTTGCCCGGCCGATGAGAACGAGTGCCGGCAGTTGCTCAGCACCGCTTTTGCGCAGAATCACCCGGTGGCCGTGCGTTATCCGCGTGGTGCCGGTGCCGGCACAGTCGTCCAGGCAGGGTTGGAAGCCTTGCCGTTTGGCCAAGGTGAAATCCGGCGCACGGGCAGCGGTGTCGCCATTCTGGTCTTTGGCACGCTCCTGTACCCGGCATTGCAGGTGGCTGAAAAATTCAACGCCACGGTGGTCAACATGCGCTGGGCCAAGCCGCTGGATGTGGCGCTGATGCTACAGGTGGCCGCTGGGCATGACGCGCTGGTGACACTGGAAGAGGGCGCCATCATGGGCGGCGCTGGCAGCGCGGTGCTGGAAGCCTTGCAAGCAGCGGGTGTGCTCAAGCCAGTGCTGCAATTGGGCCTGCGTGATGAGTTCATTGAACATGGTGACCCGGCCAAATTGCTGGCGCTGCAAGGGTTGGACGCCGCCGGAATTCAAGCCTCGATCACCAAGCGCTTTGCGGCGTTACTGATGCCCGGACGCCTGGCGCTCAAAGCTGTCGCCTGAACTGCTGGGGCGGGACAGCCCCGGTGAACGTCAGTGACCAGAGCGTGAGGTCATCGACGCAAGGGGAAACCCCCCCATGACTTGCCCGGCATGTTTCTACAATGCTGAATGACTGTAATGGGTCATTGCTGTGCATACCCGCATCGCGATAAATTCAATCCACAACTTTAGGAGTGAACCAAATGGATCGTCGTTCCGTAATCAAGCACGCAGGCATTGCCGGCGTGCTGGCCGTTGGTGCTGCGCCCGCAGTGCACGCGCAAGGGGCCAATGTTCGCTGGCGTATGGCTTCGAGCTTTCCGAAGTCGCTCGATACGATTTTTGGCAGCGCAGAAATGTTTGCCAAGACCGTCAAGGCTCTGTCTGGCGGTAAGTTTGAAGTGTCGGTGCATGCCGCTGGTGAACTGATGCCGGCGTTTGGTGTGGTGGATGCGATCCAGAATGGAACGGTCGAGATGGCCCAGACGGCGTCCTATTACTTCACCGGGAAAGATCCTATTTTTGCCTTTGGCTGTGCCGTGCCTTTTGGCCTGACCGCGCGCCAGATGGATGCCTGGATGGATCATGGCAATGGCCGCAAACTGATGGACGAGTTTTACGCCAAGTACAACATCAAGAGCCGCAGTGCGGGCAACACCGGCACCCAGATGGGTGGCTGGTACCGCAAGGAAATCAAGACCGTCAAAGATCTCAAGGGTCTGAAAATGCGCATGGGCGGTGGGCTTTTTGGCGAGTCCATGCAAAAGCTGGGCGTCGTGCCGCAGAACATGCCGGCCGGTGATGTGTACCAGGCACTTGAAAAAGGCACGCTGGATGCTGTCGAGTTTGTGGGTCCTTACGACGATCAGAAGCTGGGCTTCAACAAAGTGGCGCCTTACTACTACTATCCCGGTTGGTGGGAAGGTGGCGCGGAGCTGGAGTTTTTCATCAATGCCAAAGCCTATGCGGCACTGTCGCCGGAATATCAAGCCATTGTTGACGCGGCAACCACGGTGGCCGCCAGGGACATGACGGCCAAGTACGATGCGTTCAACCCGATTGCCTTGAAGAAACTGGTGGCCGACAAGACTCAGCTCAAGGCATTTCCAAAGGAAATCATGGATGCCGGCTTCAAGTCGGCCATGGAAGTGTTTGCGGAGCACGAGGCCACCTCTGCCGAGTTCAAGAAGATTCACCAGGACATGCGTGCTTTCCAGCGTGACCAGTTGTTGTGGCTGCGTTTTTCTGAGTACCGTTTCGACAGCTACATGACCACAGTCAAGCTGTAAATCTGGACGGCAGGGTCGCGCACGTCGCGGCCCGGTCGGATTTTTTTTGTCCGGTGAGGTGCCCTGCACGTCATCGGACATTTTTTTGGCGCTCTGAACCGCTTGGCGGTCAGCCCCGGTGAACTCCAAGTTGACAGCTTGTTGACAGCAAAAGGAGGGAAAACCCCCGCACCGCTTTTCACGCATGTTCCTACAATTTTTGCTGACTCTAATCAGTCGTCGCTGTGCTTACCCGCACGCTGATATTTCCCTTACAACTCCAGGAGTGAACCTTATGGATCGTCGTTCTCTAATAAAACACGCCGGCATCGCCGGTGTACTGGCCGCCGGTGTAGCGCCGGCTGTGCACGCGCAGGCCGCCATTCGATGGCGTCTGGCTTCGAGCTTTCCGAAGTCACTGGACACTATTTTTGGCTCGGCCGAAGTGTTTTCCAAGGCTGTCAAGGAAATGTCTGGTGGCAAGTTCGAAGTGTCGGTGCATGCGGCCGGGGAACTGATGCCGGCGTTTGGCGTAGTCGATGGCGTGCAAAACGGCACCGTGGAAATGGCGCACACTGCGCCGTACTACTTCTTCGGCAAGAACGAGGCCTTCGCCATCGGCGGTGCAATTCCCTTCGGCATGAACTCGCGCCAACTCACGGCATGGGTAGTGGACGGCAACGGCGGCAAACTGATGCGCGAGTTCTATGCCAAGTACAACATTGTCAACTTCCTGGGCGGTAACACGGGCGCGCAAATGGGGGGCTGGTTCCGCAAGGAGGTCAAGTCGCCTGCGGACATCAAGGGCCTGAAATTCCGTATCGGCGGCTTTGCCGGCAAGGTGATCGAGCGCATGGGCGGTGTGCCGCAGAACATTCCTGGCGGCGAGATCTATCAGGCGCTGGAAAAGGGCACCATCGATGCGGCCGAATGGATCGGCCCGTACGATGACCAGAAGCTGGGTTTCAACAAGGTGGCGCCGTTTTACTATTACCCCGGCTGGTGGGAGGGTAGCCTGAACCTTGAGTTCTATGTGAATCAAAAAGCCCTTAATGGCCTGTCGAGCGAAAACAAGGCCATTGTGCAGGCAGCGGCCTACGAGGCACATGTCACTACGCAGGCCCGCTACGACGCGCGCAACCCCGGCGCGCTCAAGCAGCTCGTCGCCGCCAAAACCAAGGTGCTGCCGTTTCCTCAGTCCGTGCTGGATGCGTCGTTCCAGGCGTCCATGGATCTGTACGCCGATCTGGAAAAAAGCAACCCGGACTGGAAGAAAATTTACGACGATTACCGCAACTTCCAGCGTGACGAGATCCTCTGGTTCCGTTTTGCCGAGGGGCGCTTCGACAGCTTCATGTCCTCCAAGAAGCTCTGACCGGATGATGGCGCCACGCGCGCTGTCGATCGACTCGGCCCGCCAGGTTCGCCCGGCGGGTTTTTTTGCGCCCGGGACTCGCTGATCGGGCCTCGGCGCTGGCCTACCCAGCGGTCAAGAAAATGCCGCTGCAAATCAGACGTTTGCAGCGGCATTGGATGCTTGCCATTGGGGGCCCGGGGGAAGGGCCCAGGAGTTTCAGTTTTTCTTCTCTGGCTTGTTGTTGAGTGAGTCCTGGAGCGCCTTGAGCGGGTCTGCGGCGGGGTCACTGCTTTCGGCAGGTGCTACGCCACCTGCTGCATCTGGCATGCCGGCAGTCGGGTCTTGCTGTTCCATCGAGTCCGGCATGGTCGCTTCCATTTCTATCCGGACCTTGTCGAGGTCGTACTCCGCCTTCTTGTCGAGGCCGCTTGAGACGATGCCGGGGAACGCAATAATCAGGCCGACCATGATGATCTGGATGATCACAAACGGTATCGCACCCCAGTAAATTTGCATGGTGGTCACCGGCTGAATCAGCTTCTTGGTCAGCTTGTCGGTATAGGCCGTGGCCGGTGCCACGCTGCGCAAGAAGAACAGGGCGAAACCAAATGGCGGGTGCATGAACGAGGTCTGCATGTTGACGCCCAGCAGCACGCCGAACCAGATCAGGTCGATGCCTATTTTTTCGGCCACGGGTGCCAGCAAGGGAACGACGATAAACGAGAGTTCAAAGAAGTCCAGGAAAAATGCCAGGAAGAAAATCAGCAGATTGACCACAATCAGGAAGCCCACCTGTCCGCCGGGGACGGAGGTCAACAAGTGTTCCACCCATTTGGAGCCATCCACACCCTGGAACACCAGGCTGAAGACGGTGGAGCCGATCAGGATGAACACCACAAAACTCGACAGTTTGGCAGTCGAGGTCAATGCCTGTTTAAGCAGTTTTATGCTCAAACGGCCCCGGCTCATGGCCATGATCAAAGCGCCCATGGCGCCCATGGCGCCACCTTCGGTTGGGGTGGCCACACCCAGGAAAATCGTTCCCAGCACCAGAAAGATGAGCAGGAGCGGCGGGATCAGCACAAAGGTGACGCGCTCGGCCATGCGTGAGAGCAGGCCCAGGTGGGTCGCCTTGTTGATCAGCGCGATGACAAAGGCCAGTATCACGCCGGCGCAAAGCGACACCACAATGGTTTCATCGGTGGCCACGCTCAGCACCGCCTCACCTTTCAACCAGCCCAACACCTGCGCGTAGTTTTGTCCCAGAGACACTGCCGCTACGGTCGTGATGATGGTCAGAATCAGCAGGGAGCGTAGACCGCTGCTGCCGTTGTCTTCCCGGATCGTGCGGGCCTCGGGCGGCAAGGCGGGCACCCAGTTCGGGCGGATGAAGGTCAGGAGTACCACGTAGCCGATATAGAGCCCCGTCAGGGCAAAGCCGGGGATGAACGCGCCTTTGTACATTTCCCCGACGCTGCGGCCCAACTGGTCAGCCAGAATGATCAGCACCAGCGACGGCGGAATGATTTGTGCCAGCGTACCGGATGCTGCAATGACGCCCGAGGCGACCCGGCGGTCATAGCCATAGCGCAACATGATGGGCAAGGAGATCAAACCCATTGAAATCACGGAGGCAGCGACAACACCGGTGGTCGCGGCCAGCAAAGCGCCAACAAAGATCACGGCAAAGGCCAAGCCGCCACGTATCGTCCCAAACAGCTGGCCAATGGTGTCGAGCAAATCCTCGGCCATGCCACTGCGCTCCAGGATCAAACCCATCAACGTGAAGAATGGAATCGCCAGCAGCGTATCGTTTTGCATGATGCCGAACAGGCGCAAGGGCAGGGCCTGCAGCAGGGCTTCGGGCAGCAGTCCCAACTCGATGCCCACAAAGCCAAAGAACAGGCCGCAGGCGCCCAGGCTGAACGCCACCGGAAAACCCAGCAGCAGGAAAATGATGAGCCCCGCAAACATGATGGGGGCAATGTTTTGTGCTAGAAATTGCATGTGTGTTTCCTGGCTCAGGCAGCGTTGGCTTTGGCGGCTTTTTCTTCGGCCAGCTTTTGGATCGCCTCAGCCAGTTCTTCTTCTGCGGTCTTCTCGACCTGCTTGTGCGTGGGATCTTCAATCAGGCCCATCAGGAACGCCAGGCGCTTGATCAGTTCGGAAACACCCTGCAAAAACAACAGGCCAAAGCCCAGCGGGATCATGGCGTACACCGGCCAGCGTATCAGTCCACCGGCGTTCGACGACACCTCGCCCGAGTAAAAACCCTTGAGAAAGAAAGGCACGCCGAACCACAGGATGGCACTGCAAAAGGGCAGCAGGAAACAGGTGAAACCGAACACATCGATCCACATTTGTGCCCGCTTCGACCAGTGGCTGTAAAGCACGTCAATCTTGACGTGCTCACCGTTGAGCAGCGTGTAGGCCGAACATAGCAAGAACGTGGCGGCAAAAAGATACCATTGCACTTCAAGATACGCGTTGGAACTGACATTGAATGCCTTGCGCACAATGGCGTTGATGGCACTGACGACGGTGGAGGCCAGAATCAGCCAAATAACATATTTGCCCACCTGGCGGTTGAGCCAATCGACCGCTTTGGAAAATTTCAAGAGTGCTTGCATGGGGTCTCCGTGGAAAGGGAAAAATAGCCTCTGAAAGAGGACTTGGATAAAGTATTTCAGATGAACTAATCTTCAGCCTTTAAGCGTAACTTGCAGTGGCTGAGAAATAGCTGACGGATGCAGTTTTTTTACTTAGGGTAAACGCTAGGTGGCCAACTTGAATTCACTTCTTTTTGCGCGCAAATTCCCACCACGGCAAGACCCGGCGCATCGAGAGTACCTCGCCGCTTTGGGTGGCTGCGTAGCCGGGAATATGGGTCATGGCGGCCTGCCAGGCGGGTGTTTGCAGCAGCTTGAGCAGGCTCTGGATACCGGGTTGCGTCAGAGCCGACTTCAGACACACCAAGTGGTAGCGCTCGTCGGCTAGTGGCACAAAGTCCAGCCCGGCCTGCTGTGCGGCGGCCGCAATGCCCAGCCCCGCGTCGCGTTGACCAGACGCCACTGCCTGTGCGACCGCGGCGTGCGAGGGCTCGGTGTGGTCATAGCCCGCGACTTCGTCGGCCAGCAAGCCCGCTTGCGTCAGCAACTCGTCCAACACCACGCGCGTCCCACTGCCCAGCGAGCGGTTGGCAAAGCGGGCGCGTCGCTCGACCAGATCTTGCAATGAGCGTAGATTCAGTGGATTGCCCTTGGCCACCATCAGGCCCTGGGTGCGCTGCGCAAAACCGATGACCTTGTGCTGACCCGGCTGCAGCAGGGGTTTGTAGATGCGCTCAGTCAGTGTTTTTCTTCCAGTGTCCAGCAGGGTGTGAAACCCCGCCATCACACAGCGGCCTTCATTCAGGGCTCGAATGGCATCGACGCTGCCGGTGAAGCGGATGTCCAGATGCAGCCGGCCGGGTTCCTGATGTGAGGCGTACTCGCGCAGGGCAGAGATGGCTTCGTCGTGACTGGCGTAAAGCGTGACCACATGCACGCTGTCGTCAAAAGCCAGCGCGTAGCTGCGCTCCAGTTCGGCGCGCAGGGCTTCAATTTGCGGCGCCAGCCGGGCCTGCGCCTGGCGCTCGGCCCACATCAGTTTGTTGCCAAAGTCGGTCAGGCGGGCCGATTGGCCTTTTTCCCACACCACCAGTTCGTTGCCCAATTCGCTTTCCCAGCGCTTGAGTTCGCCCCAGACGTGGCGGTAGCTCAAGCCCAACGCACGGGCTCCGCCCGAGATGGAGCCTTGGCTGCTCACCGCCCGCAGCAAATCAATCAAAGGGTTGCGCACCAGCGCCGGGCTGCTGTCGCGGGACAGGGTGTAGTGGAATTGAAGCCTATGCACGGTAGTTCATATCGTCAGTGATTGGATCGGTGGCTACGATACCGCAAGTTATGTCTTCTTTCTCCGACAGCGCCTCCTCCGCGCTGCAACTCATCACTTCCCTGGACTCGGGCCTGCTCACCATTGTGGGCCGGTCCCTGTCTGTGAGCGCCATGGCCTGCGCCATCGCCTGCGGCTTGGGGCTGATTTTGGGGGCCTGGCTGGGTGTGACGCGTTTTGCGGGGCGTGGCGCGGTGCTGACGCTTCTGAACACTTTTCTGGCGGTGCCTTCGGTCGTGGTGGGTCTGGTGATTTATTTATTGTTGTCACGGACCGGGCCGTTGGGCTATTTGGGCTGGTTGTTCAGCTTCAAGGCGATGGTGATGGCGCAAGCCGTGCTGGTGTTGCCGGTGGTGACGGCTTTGACACGCCAGGCGGTGGAAGACGCTGAAAATTTGCACGGCGAACAATTGCAGTCGCTTGGCGCGCGGCCCTTGATGCGGAGTCTGCTGCTGGCCTGGGACGAGCGCTACGCGCTGCTCACGGTGGTGATTGCCTCGTTTGGTCGGGCCGTGTCTGAAGTGGGCGCGGTGATGATTGTGGGCGGCAATATTGATGGCTTTACCCGTGTCATGACGACGGCCATCGCGCTGGAAACCAGTAAAGGGGATTTGCCGCTGGCGCTCGGCCTGGGGCTGATTTTGCTCAGCGTTGTGCTGCTGCTGAACGTGTTGATTGCGTTGCTGCGGCGCTGGCGCGAACGCTCGGAGAATGACGCTGCCAGCGTCCGTCAATTGGCAGCCCCGGTGGTGGTCTGTGAATCGGTAGCTGTCACGCGCGGAGCCTCGCTATGAGTGGCAGTGTCGGTGAAGTGCGGAGTTTGCAGCCTGTGTTTGAGCTGTCGGGTGCGAGCGTGCATTTTGGCCGTGCCGCGTCGCCGGTGCGCGCTTTGTCCGATGTGACCTTGACTGTTGCTCCCGGTGAGCGGGTGGCGTTGGTGGGTGCCAACGGCTGCGGCAAGAGCACGCTGTTGCAGCTGTTGCACGGTTTGGCGCTGCCCACATCGGGGCAGTTTGTGCGTGACACGGCGTGGCGACAAGCCATGTTGTTTCAAAAACCACACCTGATGCGCCTGACGGTGCAGGCCAATGTCGCTCTGGGCCTGTGGCTGCGCGGCATGCCCTGGGGCGAGGCCAAGGTGTTGGCCTTGGCGGCGTTGGCCCGGGTTGGCTTGACCGAATTGGCCCAGCGCAACGCGCGCCAGCTCTCCGGCGGTCAGCAGCAGCGCGTGGCCATGGCAAGGGCCTGGGCTTTGAGACCGCAGGTGTTGCTGCTCGACGAGCCTACCGCCAGCCTGGACCCGCACGCCAAGCGCGAGGTGGAGGCGCTGATTGAAGAATTTTCCAGCGGACCGGATGCCATGACGCTGATTTTTGCCAGCCACAACCTCGGCCAGGTCAAACGCCTGGCCAGCCGGGTGATTTACCTGGAGCATGGCCGTGTGCTGGCCGACTTGCCGGTAGCTGATTTTTTTGGCGGGTCATTGTTGCAACAGCAGTACCCGGCGGCCCATTTATTTGTCAAAGGAGAACTGGTATGAAAACGGTGAAATATTTTAAGTGTTTCGGGCCTCTAGCCCTCATGCAGAAAGCGTTAACAGCTACTATTTTGATAGCGTCCATGAGCTTGCCTGTGAGTGCTCAAACGCCATCCATCGTGATCGCATCCACCACCTCGACCGAGCAATCCGGTCTGTTTTCCGTCCTGCTGCCTGAGTTCAAAAAGGCCAGCGGCATCGACGTGAAAGTCGTGGCGCTGGGCACTGGCCAAGCCATCGACATGGGCCGCCGGGGCGATGCTGACGTGCTGTTCGTGCACGACAAGGTGGCCGAAGAAAAAGTGGTGGCTGAGGGCTTTGCCGTCAAGCGCCTTGAGGTGATGTACAACGACTTTGTGGTCGTTGGCCCTGCCAGCGATCCCGTCAAAGTCAAAGGTAACGATGTGGTCGAAGCGCTCAAAAAGCTCTCGGCTGCCAATGGCCCGTTCATCTCGCGTGGCGACAAGAGCGGCACCCACGCGGCTGAGCTGCGTTTCTGGAAAATGGCCGACCTGGCCGACAAACAGGGCAGCGGCTACAAGTCGTGCGGCTGCGGCATGGGCCCGGCGCTGAACATGGCCTCCAGCAGCAACGCCTACGTGTTGGCCGACCGTGGCACCTGGTTGAACTTCAAGAACCGGGGAGACCTGAAGGTGCTGGTGGAAGGTGACAAACGTTTGTTTAATCAATACGGCGTGATGCTGGTCAACCCCGCCAAGCACCCGCATGTGAAGGCGGCAGACGGGCAGAAGTTCATTGACTGGCTTATTTCACCCGCTGGTCAGGATGTGATTGCCAGCTACAAAATTGGCGGCGAGCAACTGTTTTTTCCGAATGCGGTGAAGTGACTTTAAAAATCAGAGTTGTGTAACTCCGCCATCTCAGCCTCTTTGTCAACCATGTGATTCTCCAAATTGAAAAAGGGGCGGTTACCCGCCCCTTTGGTTTGATGGATGTGCCGAAAAGCTTAGATCAGAAGAACCCCAGCTTGCTTTCGCTGTAGCTCACCAGCAGGTTCTTGGTCTGCTGGTAGTGGTCCAGCATCATCTTGTGGGTTTCGCGGCCGATGCCGGACTCTTTGTAGCCACCAAAGGCCGCGTGGGCGGCGTAGTCGTGGTAGCAGTTGGTCCAGACGCGGCCAGCCTTGATGGCGCGGCCCATGCGGTAGGCGACGTTGCCGTTGCGGCTCCAGACGCCAGCGCCCAAACCATACAGCGTGTCGTTGGCCAGCGCCAGTGCATCAGCTTCATCTTTGAAAGTGGTCACAGCCAGCACCGGGCCAAAGATTTCTTCCTGGAACACACGCATTTTGTTGTGGCCTTTGAGCAGCGTGGGCTGCACGTAATAGCCACCGGCCAGATCGCCGCTCAAGTTCGCTTGCGCACCGCCGGTCAGCACTTGCGCACCTTCCTGTTTGCCGATGTCAAGGTAGGACAAAATTTTGGTGAGTTGTACTTGTGAGGCTTGTGCGCCGATCATGGTTTCGGTGTCGAGCGGGTTGCCTTGCCGGATGGCCTTGACACGGGGCAGCACACGTTCCATGAACTTGTCGTAAATGCTTTCCTGAATCAGCGCACGGCTTGGGCAGGTGCAAACCTCGCCCTGGTTGAAAGCAAACAGCACGAGGCCTTCGATGGCTTTGTCCAGAAAGGCGTCGTCCTTGTCCATGACATCGGCAAAGAATACGTTGGGGGATTTGCCGCCGAGTTCCAGCGAGGCCGGGATCAGGTTGTTGGCAGCGGCTTGGGCAATCACGCGGCCGGTGCTGGTGGAGCCCGTGAAAGCGATTTTGGCAATGCGCTTGCTGGTGGCCAGCGGCATGCCGGCTTCACGGCCATAGCCGTTGACGATGTTGAGCACGCCCGGGGGCAGCAGGTCGCCAATGACTTCCATCAAAATCAGAATGCTGACCGGGGTTGATTCCGCGGGTTTGAGCACCACACAGTTGCCGGCGGCCAGGGCCGGAGCCAGCTTCCAGGCGGCCATCAGAATGGGAAAGTTCCAGGGGATGATCTGCCCGACCACGCCGAGCGGTTCGTGGTAATGGTAGGCCACGGTGGATTCGTTGATGTCGCTCAATGCGCCTTCTTGCGCGCGGATGCAGCCGGCAAAGTAGCGAAAGTGATCGGATGACAGCGGAATGTCAGCGGCCAGTGTTTCGCGAATCGGCTTGCCGTTGTCAACCGTTTCGGCGTAGGCCAACAGTTCCAGGTTGGCGTCAATGCGGTCGGCAATTTTGAGCAGGATGTTGGAGCGGTCGGTGACCGAGGTTTTGCCCCAGGCATCGGCGGCAGCGTGAGCGGCATCAAGCGCCAGCTCAATGTCCTCTGCACCCGAGCGGGCGGCTTGGGTATAGACCTTGCCGCTGATCGGGGTGATCACGTCAAAGTATTCCCCCTTGAGTGGGGCCACGTATTTGCCGCCAATAAAGTTGTCGTAGTGGGCCTTGTAAGCGATTTTTGCGCCGGCTTGGCCGGGGGCTGCGTAGATCATGGTGTCTCCTGGATTTTTGCAATAAATTGAATGAAATTGCCCTTGCGGGCTCTATCAGTATTCAAGTTGCGTGCCAGCGCGGGTGCAGCATGCCAATACGTTGATTTCAAACAAATTTTTTCTACACCTGTGCCTGCTGGGTTCGGCGTTTGGTGTGGCGATGTGCGACACCTGTCAAATTCTGTGACAAGCACGGTGATCAATCTCTATGCACGCCATTTCATACCGCCAGACTTTGCTTGGCTTACTATCGTTGCGATACTAAAAGCAGATGTGCCAAGCGCTGGAAACCAGCGGCGGCCACAGCGGCAACTTGTCGCCAACAGCAGCGCGCGTGACGGTGTCCACGCGTGACGTCAGGTAGCCCCCGGTTTCGCGAGTGGTCTTGTTCTGGGCTTAGCCGACAGCAACCGGCGCATGCATTGCACCCCGGAAGATAGCTTCGATTTCGGCGTGGCTGGCTTTGCGCGGGTTGGTCAGGCCGCAGGCATCCTTGAGCGCGTTCTCAGTCAGCAAGGGAATGTCTTTTTCCTTCACGCCCAGTTCGCTCAGGCTGGCAGGAATACCGATGTCCACCGACAGTTTGCGGATCGCGGTAAGACAGGCTTGAGCGCCAGCGGCTGCATCCATGCCATCAACTGACACGCCCATGGCACGGGCGACGTCGCTCAGACGTTCGGCCGAGGTGGCTGCATTGAACGCTTCGACATGCGGCAGCAGCAGTGCATTGCACACACCGTGCGGGAGGTCGTAAAAACCGCCAAGTTGGTGTGACATGGCGTGTACGTAGCCCAGTGAGGCGTTGTTGAAGGCCATGCCGGCCAAGAACTGTGCGTATGCCATTTGCTCGCGCGCCTGCAAGTTGTCGCCATGTGCCACAGCGGTGCGCAGGTTGCGAGAGATCAGTTCTACCGCCTTCAGGGCGCAGGCGTCGGTGATGGGGGTGGCTGCGGTGGATACATAGGCTTCCACGGCATGGGTGAGGGCGTCCATACCTGTGGCAGCCGTGAGACCCTTGGGTTTGGCCAACATCAGGTTGGGGTCGTTGACGGACATGAGGGGCGTGACGTTGCGGTCAACGATGGCCATTTTGATGTGCCGCACTTCATCGGTGATGATGCAAAAACGGGTCATTTCGGCCGCTGTACCCGCCGTGGTGTTGATCGACACCAGTGGCAACTGCGGCTTGGCCGAGCGGTCCACACCTTCGTAGTCGGAAATTTCGCCGCCATTGGATGCACACAGGGCAATGCCCTTGGCGCAATCGTGCGGTGAGCCGCCGCCCAAAGAAATGACGAAATCGCACTGGTGCTCCTTCAACTGGGCCAGCCCCGCCTTCACGTTGCCAACGGTCGGGTTGGGCTTGGCGCCATCAAACACCACGGACTCAATCTCTTGGGCTGTCAGCAGCGACTGGATTTGCCCGGCAACTCCCAACTTGTTGAGGACTGTGTCAGTGACGATGAGCGCCTTGTGAAAGCCGTAGCCGCGAATGGCCAGAACGGCTTCCTGCAGACAGCCTGCGCCCATGATGTTGACAGCGGGAATGAAAAAAGTTGTTGACATGTTGAAATCTCCTGAAAATGGTTTTGGTCGTTGTCGAAGTGCGCCTTGAAAGCGATTTTGGTTCCGGCGTCGCCGGGATCTGCGTTGATCATCGTGCCTCCTGATTCTTGAAAACAACGCATAAACCGCCCTTGCGGGCCTCTATCACGATCAAGTTGCGTGCCAACCCTGCAACGACCCGTTGGCGCTTTGATTTCAAATGACTTTGCCCTTGGCAGCCGAAATGCCGGGGCAATGCAATCGTTGTAATATGGAACAGTTGTCAAATTTTGCGACAACTGAGGGGACACTATGTAAGCTCCTTCATATCGCCTACCATTGCTTCGCCCGATACCATAAGGTCCACCCATAACGACAAATCACAGACCATGCTCTGTGCAGGAGACAACGTGCAACCCACACTCCATGACGCGGTTTTGCGGCAAGCCCGCATGCGTTTGATAGAGCATGGCGACTGCCCGGCCGATGGCATTGATGCCCGCCTGGCGCGTTCATGGCAGCGCAGTCTGGCGGCAGGTTTGTCTCCCATGGACCGCTTTGCGGACTTTGAGCATGCCAGCGCCATCGACTTGCGCCAAATACTGGCGCGCAACCATGAACTGCTGGCGCATTCACGCCCGGTGATGGAGTATTTGTTTGATCAGGTGCGCGCCAGCGAAGGCATGGTAATTTTGGCGGACCAGCGCGGCACTTTGATGCACACTTTGGGTCATCCTGATTTTTTGAACAAGGCCCAGCGAGTGGCCTTGACCAGCGGTGTGTCGTGGCTGGAGCAGCACCGCGGCACCAACGCCATTGGCACTGCGCTGGCCGAGCTTGCGGGCGTTGAAATCCACGGAGCCGAACATTTTTTTGAGCACAATGCTTTCCTGAATTGCACTGCCGCCCCCATTGTGTCGGCGCGCGGTGAATTACTGGGCATTCTGGATATTTCAGGCGACCAGCGCAG